>Ga0206682_10001373_pt1 | contig 24023 bp, 12 predicted proteins | sample M240m12015metaG_FD_155444 | JGI IMG/M metagenome (GOLD analysis project Ga0206682, IMG submission 155444) | Ammonia-oxidizing marine archaeal communities from Monterey Bay, California, United States - M2 40m 12015 | ecosystem: Environmental > Aquatic > Marine > Intertidal zone | place: USA...
TGGAACACCGCCCGGGGAGGGGGGAGCGGCTTCGCAGCCATGGCACGAGCGCGAGCGGGAGGTGAGACGCGAGCGTCGCCTCGCGCTTCGCGTATGCCGTCGGCGACTCCGGCCTCCTGCGTCCGCGCCTGGCCCGCGACCTGCGCCGCAGCGTGTGCGCGCGCGCACGACCCAAAGGCGGATCTCGTCAACGACGGCGTTTCGCCCACGACGTTCGGACGAACGTGGAACGTCTCGATGAAAACGTCTCCTTCAAACGATGGCAAAAAAATAACTTCGGTATAAAACGCGTCGCTCATCACGGCACGACGTACTCCCCCGGCTGGTCGAACACCAGCGTCTCGGTCTCGTTTTTCTGCACGACGAACCCGCGCAGGGCGTCCACCTCGTCTCCGCCGCTCGCGGGCGCGTAGGTCCACCCCTTGTTGCGCACCTTCAAGCCCTTGATGGTGACCTTGGCGCCCGCGCACGCCTTCACCACCAGCGCGCCGTCCAGCTCGAGGTCCTCGAGCGTCACCTCTCCCTCGACGACCAGGACGGAGGAGGACGAGGTGATCTTCACCTTGTCGCCGCCCGCGACTCGGCGCTTCATCTCGTCGAAAGTGCACGCGAGCGAGGGGTGCAGCACGACGCGCGGCCCCGCGGGGACGACGATGTCGTTCGCCGCGAAATCCTCCGCCGGCGCAACCTCCGCGCCCGCCAACGCCAGCACGCGCGCGCCGCAGCCGTACAGCTCCATCTCGCCCGAGGTGGCGGTGTGCGTGGGGTTTCCGCCCTTAAACTTCCCCACGCCGTCCGCGGGCGAGTTCTTGACGGGCGAGTACCCGACCCAGTTGTCGAAGACGGTGAAGCCCACCCGCGCGGACGCGTCGAGCGCCTTGGGGTAATCCTGCATCATGCACTCGAGGCGCGTGGGCGACTTGAACACGGTTTTCGTGTCATCCGCGTACTTGGGGTTGACGAACTCCTCGATCTGCCCGCCGGTCTTCTCCAGCTGCGCCTTGTACTCGGACAGCGATACGATGAGCTGGTTGATGTTCCCGGGGAACGGCGATCCGCCCTTCTCGTCGTTCACGTCGCCGTCGGGGTTGATCGTCGCGCGAAGCAACGGGTCGAGCTGGTTGTACTCGACGTTCACCGTCATCTTACGCCCGTCAGTGTGCGTGAGCTCGGCGATGGCGCCGATGGCCTCCTTCGCTTTGCGCGGGACGCACAGCGAGTTGAACTGGAAGTTCTTCTCCGCGGAGACGCCGAGGGCGCCCGGAACCACGCGGAACACCAGCGAGTTGGTGTCCTGGAAAAAAACGATCCATTTCTTTCCCGCCGCCGCCCAACGCTTCAAAAGGCCGCTCGTGTGCAGGAGCGCGTGCACGTCGCCGTGGCCATGCGGCTTGGTCTGCAGCGCGTACGCGTCGTCCTTCGCCACCGCCAGGTGCGCGTCGTTGTTCGTCAGGCAGGGAACCTTCTCCTGCTTGATGAGTGTGATCTGATCCGGGGAGGCGCCGAAGTACGCGTTGCGCTCGAGCAACGCCAGCGTCTTGGCCTGCGTGTCGTCCGAGGTCATGATGGCGAGCGGGATGCGTTTCCCCTCGCCGGCGCGCGCCTGCAGCGCCAGGATGGAGTGCACGTAGAGCTGCAGGTAGGACGCGTCCGTGGCGCGCTCGCAGGGAAGCTCCACCTTGATGCCGGAGTACCCGAGCCGCTCGCCGAGCCCGCCGGCGACGAGCACGAACGCGGCGTCGCCGATCTCATCCATGCCCCTCTTCTCCAGCGCGACGTGCGTCTCGTCGCCGTACTGGACGACGACGCCGTTCGGCACGGAGGGGGTCCACCCGTCGAACGGGTTCACGCCCTCCTTGGAGTCGCCGAGCAGCTTCTTGGCGTTCGCGACGTACGCTGCGATGCCGCCGGGGTAGCCCGCGTCGCACACGCGGGCCTGCGCCAGGAAACGCTTCTTGTCGTCGTCCTTCTCGCCAGGCCCAGGCCAGCCCGCGAACAGGTGCTCCTGCCCGCACCCGAGCAAGACGTCGATCATGGCGTTCTCATCCGCGGAGAACACGGCGCGGTTCGCCTCGAGGGTGGATTCCGTCTTACGTTTTTTGCTCTGTCGAGGCGTGTGTGTAGGCGGGAGCGGCGGGACGGTCAGAGGCGTGTCTGGGCGCGAGCGCGATGCGTGGAACGCGACGAGGACGCGGGGGGCGGAGCGCTGCGCATCCCCAGACGAACTTCTCGGAAACGACTCGAGTCTCTGGTTGTTCGCTTCGGCGATCGGGGCGACGCGAGTCGCGGCCCGCACCGCGGGCGACACGAGTCGCGCGACGCGAGCCGCGATGGATGTGATGGATGCGATACGAGAAAACTCACCGGTTGATCGTCAGCCATGGTCGCTGGAGGTCTGAACGGCTCGTGCGTCCCAACCGACGCGGCGAGGAGTGCGCGAGCCGCGGCCTCCTCCGCCGCTTGAGATTCGCCGATTTCATTCGATGAAGCGCGAACGCGATTTCGTGGAATTGGAGACCAAGACTGATACGGAATAATGCTGGCTCGTCATCAACATCATAAAGCCAGACTGATTTATCATACACTTCGGGGTGCCAACATCGCGCCTTTTTTCTCGGCGTCGCCATTTCGAGTTTGAAAACCGATGAAAGTTTGAGCGGTGTGCCCACCCCGAGCGCCGAGATCGCACACCGAGCCGCGCCTCGACGACGCGAACGCCTCCCTCGCGAACGCTCGCGTATTCTCTTCTCTCGAACGAGAGAGTCTGAACGCGCACGCCACGCGATGACCACCGCGACCGAGCCCGCTTCGAAGAAGCCCAAGCTCGATGGCGCGGCCGCGATGGACCACGACTCGCCGACCGCCGGGAAGGAGAACGCGTCCGCGCTGCCCGCGGGCAAGCCCGGGTACGCGGAGGGCGACACGCACGACCTGATGCCTCTGTACTACAAGCATGTGTTCCCCGCGGAGTCGATGATGAAGTGGCTCGCCTACGGCAACGACAGCAAGCGCCCGACCGCCGATCCGGGCTTCATGCAGCGGAGGGAGTTTTGCTTCACGCTGGAGGGCGACATCTTCGCGCGCTACCAGTCGTTCAAGGACGCCAAAGACTTGCGGACAGCACTGCGCCAGAAGGTCCCCACGAAGATCGACCTCGGGCCGGTGTTCAACGTGGACCCGACGAAGCGCGCGGCGTACAGCGGCGCCACCTCCGGAGGCACGGTGTTCGCGCCCGTCGAGCGCGAGCTCGTGATGGACATCGACATGACGGATTACGACGACGTGCGCACGTGCTGCTCCGCCGCCAACATCTGCGGGAAGTGCTGGCCGCTCATGACAGTCGCCGTGAAGGTGATCGACGCGGGCTTAAGGGCGGACTTTGGGTTCAAACACCTGCTGTGGGTGTACTCCGGCAGGCGCGGGATCCACGTCTGGGTGTGCGACAAACGCGCGCGGCGGATGTCCAACGAAGCGCGCGCCGCCGTGGCGGAGTACTTCTCCGTGTACAAAGGCACCGACGCCAGCGGGCTCACCAAGCGCGTGTCGCTCACCGTCCCGCTGCACCCCGCGCTGAAGCGCGCGTACGACGACGTGCTCATGCCGTACTGGCGAGACACCATTCTGCCCAACCAGGAGCTGCTGGTGGACGACAAGACGCGGGACAACCTGCTGAACATGATTCCGGACGCGCAGACGCGCGCGCGCGCGGAGAATGCGTTTCAAAAGTCGGACGACTCTGTCGCGCGCTGGGAGAAGCTCGAGGCGGCGGTGCGGAAGGCGGCGGCGACGGCGACCAACGCCAAGGATTTTGCCACCGCGCGCGGTCTGCAGAGGTGCTGCTACGACATCGTCTTCGCGCACGCGTATCCCCGCCTGGACGTCGAGGTGTCGAAGCACATGAACCACTTGCTGAAGGCGCCGTTCTGCGTGCACCCCAAAACCGGCCGCGTGTGCGTCCCCATGGACCCCGCGTCGGCGGCGTCGTTCGACCCGATGGCGGTGCCGACGGTGGCGCAGATCCTGAACGAGCACGACCGCAACGGCGGCAAGGTGGAGGCCACGGCGATGGGCGCCGCCGTCGACGTGTTCAACGCCACCTTCTGGAACGCGCTGGACAAGGAGTGCAGGGAGGAGATGGGCGCCAAGGCGCGGGAAGCCGCCGACGCGCCCACCGCCGAGTGGTGACCCGCGTCGGGAGACGCTTCCCTCTACGCGTACTACCGTCGGCGAAGCGGCGAGACGGGAGACGCGAGACGCGCGCGTGTGTGTGTTGTTGTGTCGCGGGTTTTTCACTGAACCACACATCGACTCGTTCTTTGGCGTAAACGACGTTCGAGCGCGAAGAACGACGACGACGACGCGCGCGTCGCGTCACGTCGCCCGCTCGTCCCCGATGTCTATGGCGAGCAGACGCGCCGAATCCGCGAGCGCGTCGTCCCATCCGTACGCGTCGCCGAACCCGTCGCCCGAACTCCCCGGCCGACCCGCTCGGTCCCCGTCGCTCGCGTTCCTGTCGCCGCCGCCGCTACCGCCGCCGCGCGGCGGCGCCTCGACGGTGTCCCAGCGCTCGCCCGAGGTGCTCTCCCCGTACTTGCGCACGCCGCCGTCCGCGCCGAGCGTCTCGCCCCAGGTGCGGCTCCATCGCTCGCCGCCCGCGCCCACGCGCCAAGTCTCGCCCACCTTCTGGAACGTGGTCGCGCCGTCGGCGGAGAAGCGCTCCTCCCACTTGTCCCCCCAGCGCGTTCCCGCGCCGTTCTCCGCCCACTTGTCCGTCCACTTGATGGACTCCGCGCCCGGCCCGGTCTCGTCCGTCTGCTCGCCCCACTTCTCCCACCACGCCTGGATGCCCTGGCGCCCGGACTTCTCCACGGACCGCTCGCTCGAGCCGCACGCCTCGAACTTCTCCCACCACTTCTCGTGCCACTCCTTCCCGGTCGCGTCCCGCGCCCACTTATCCGCGCTCCGCTCGATGCGCTCCGCCTCGTCGTCGTCGGCGGCGGCGGCGGCGGCGGTCCCGGCGGTCCCATCAGCGGTCCCATCGGCGGTCCCATCGGCGGTCCCATCAGCGGTCTCGCCGCCATCGTCCTTGGCAGAAGAAGACGACGATCGACCCGGCAAGTACACCTCCCTCCACGTTTCCCACCACGTGTCCCCTTCCTCGTTGAACCCGCTCAGCTCCGCGCCGAGCTCTTTGTACCCGCGCGCATCCGCCTTCTCCCAGTGCGTCTCGCGGTGTTCCCAAACCCCGTCGCGGCTCGTGCGGCCCTGCACGGTCCAGCGGCACCGGTACCCGTCGTCACCCTCGTCGACGCCGCTCTTGAGGAAGTATGTGTTCCCCTCCGCGTCCACCTCGTTGCGCTCCTCGGCCTCGAAGTCGATGCCCATGTCCCGCTCGCGCTTGATGCCGGTGTCGCGCTCGGGCGGGCGCGGCGCGCCTCCGGGCGACGCGCCCGACCGATCGGCCGCGCGCGAGTCGGACGCGGTCCTCTCCGCCTTCGCGGTCCCGCCCTTCGTCTCGAGCTCCTCCGCGCCTTCGAAGGCATCCTCGAAGTCGTCGTCGAGCTTCGCGAAAGCTCGCGTGCCGCGTCGCGCGGAGACGCGCGAGCGTCGGGCGATCCCGGAAACGACGCGAGGCGCAGACGAGACGCGCGATCCACGCGCGGAGCCGGCCGCGCAGCTCGCCCGGCCACCGTGACCCTGCGTCGTCGCGCGAGAACGCGTGAGATCCCGGTTCGCGCGAGGCGCGCGCGGCGATGCCCGCGGCGCGGGCGCCGCCGCGGCCGCCCCGAGCGCGCACGACATACCGACTCCCCCACACGAAGCGACGGTTCCGGCGGGAGTAACAAAACAGGACCTGCGAGATTCCCGCGACGCGCGTGCGTGTCTCCCCGCGCCCTCCCTAGGGCCTGCAGTCTACGCCCCCCGCGGGCTCCCTCTAGCGCCTCCGGCGACTCCTTGCCGCCGTCCCGATCGCTAGCGTGCGTGTTAATGATGAGGCGCCGCAACGCGGCGCGACCGAGTCGGCTCGAGCCGCCAACCGACGGCCGTCGAACGACCGCTCAAGTCGCCCGCGTGAACGTGAGTTTCCAAATGAAATCGGAAAGATATGCCAGGGTGGCACCCAAAATCGCGACCCAGGAACGAGGGTCTACATCTTCCCGACTGCACCCGGTTTTCTCCCGCTCCAAAGGGCGGAAAAAAGCAGACGAACTCGGCCGAGACAGCCCAGAAGACGTCCGAGAAGAAATGGCTTCTATAGTTCGTTCGAAACACGACCCTGGGTGGACGCATACCGCGACGCGCGCCCTCGAAGATGCGCGCGCGGACGTCTCCCAAGACTGACCGGCGGTCGCCGGCCCGGCCACGGCGATCCGACGAGGAGGACGCGTCGCGTCGCGTCTCCTCCGTGGTTGGCGCACCCGAGGATTCGGGCGCCCCGCGACGCGCCTCCTCGACGCGCGCGACGCCCGAGAAATCGCGCGTCGCCTTCGGCTCTTCTTCTTCGCAGACGCCCTCGCCCAAGGGCAAGGAGAACAAAACCGGCGGGTCCCGCTCGCATGCACACTCGCGCGTCACCCCGAGTAGGTCCGCGGAGCAGATGCGGCGCGTCGAGGCGGCGTGCGCGCGCGCGGGCGTGGCGTCCCCCGTCGAGCGACGCCGGTCCGTGGAACGAGCCGAGGGCCTTCTCGGTTCATCCGGCGAACACGAGCGCCCTCCTTCGCCGCGCGTCCCCGACGCGTGGTCGCCTTCCTCGGAGGAGGACCCGGTGGTGACCCCCCAGAGCGGCCCGAGGGAGCTCGTGAAGGCGCCCCAGCCGTCGCCGCGCGTGATGCCCAGCCAGATGCTGCGGAGCGCGGTTGAGGCGGCGGCGGAGGCGTCCGCGGCGGCGGAGGCTGCGTCGGACGCGTCGTTCGAAGAAGCCGACCGACGCTTTTCTCCGCCCGAGAAGAGCGAGAAGAACACCGACGCGGCGTACGTCCCCCCCCCCGACCCCTTGCGCAGCATCCTGGGGTACCTCGACGAGGTGGACCGTGAAACGGGGCGGCCCACGAGTCATCCGTCCCCCGCCGCGTCTCCCGCGACGGGCGCGGCGTTCGCGTCTTCCGTTTTCCCGACGGAACAGACGAAAGAGTCATCCGTCTCTTCCGTCGAAAAGACGGATGACGCGTTTCTCACGCGCGCGTCCCCGCCGCGGGCTCCCTCGAGTCACTCGACGAGTCACTCGATGAGTCATTCGACCGCGCCCCCCGCGCCGCTCTCGCCGCCTGCATTCGCGGCGGGCGCGCTGGACGTCGCCGCGGCGACGTACGACACCGTCAAGGCGCGCATGGAGGAGCTCCGCGCGGACGTCGCGCGCCGCGACGCGCTGGTGCGCAAACTCGAAGCCGAGCTGAGGGTCTCGTACGACCGCGCGGCGGCGACGACCGCCGCGCAGCTCGCGGAGCAGCGCGCGGCGAACGACGCCGCCGCGCAGCGCCACCTGGATTTGGCGGACCGCCTCCTCGCGGACAAGGCGACGCTGGCGGACGAGTGCGCGAAGCTGTCTGAGGCGCTCGCGCTGGCTGAGGCGAAGAGCGCCGCCGCGCTCGAGCAGCAGCGAGCGTCTTTCGCGGCGGAGCTCAAGCGGCACAGGCAGAAGTGGGACGCCGAGCGTGTCACGTGGGAGGAGGAGAAGACCAAACAGGTGAAGGAGCTCACCATTCGCGGGCTCGAGCCGGAGATCCAAAAGCTGGTGCGCGGCCACCGCGCGGCGTCCGCCGCCGCGGAGGACCGGTTCCGGGCCGCGCTGGAGAAGCAACGGGCCGAGCTCGAGGCTCGGCGCGAGTCGGAGTCGCTCGACGCACGCAACGCGCTGAAGCACGAGCACCACCGCGCGCTCGAGCTCGAGCGCGAAGCCGCCGGCGTGCGTCTACAGGAGCAGGCCACCGAGTACGAGGCTCGGCTCGCGGAACAGAGACGCGTCGCGAGCTCGCTGGACGCGTCCTCGGCGGAGCGCTACGACGCCGGGCGGCGCGACGAGCGGAAGCGCCTCGAGGAAGTCATCGCGCGACTCACGGAAGAGGCGACGGAGCGGGACGTGAAGCACACCGAGGCGATGCGGGCGCAAAAAGCCTCGACTGAAAAACGACACGCCGCGGAGTTGCGCGCGTTGCAGCTCCGGCTGGACGAGGAGAGCGCCACGTTCAAGGCGCGCGTCGCCGCGAAGGCGCGCGAAAGCGTCAAGACGCGCGAGGCGGAGATTCTGAGCCGGGCCGAATCGCGGCGCGACGCCGAGATCGAGGCGGTGGCCGCGAAGCTCCGGATGGAAACAGCCGCGGGGAGGCACGACGCGGACGAGGAGCTACGGCGGCGCGCGGAACGCGCCGAGCTCGGCTTGGCGGTGGCCGAGGAGCGCGTGCGCGCGCTCGAGAAGGCGGCGGAGGAGGAGAAGAAAAAACCGCGCGACGGCGACGGCGGCTTCGACTCGGGAGACGAGATCGCCTCCTTGAGGGGAGCGGTGACTGAGGCTGAGAACAGGGCGCTGAAGGCGGAGGAGACCGTGCGCCGCGCGGAGGCACGGCGCGACGTGGAGACCGCCGCGCTCGAGTCGCGCGTGCGCGAGGCGATCGGGCAGAAGGATGAAATCATCGCCGCGCTCACGAGACAGCTGGAAGACCTGCGAGGGCTGATGGCGTGAGAGCGTCGCGAGCGTCCGGAGAGACAACCGCCGTACGCTTCGCGTGTGGACTACCATATCTATGATATTACGCTACCGCGGTATACGGTACCGGAACCGTCGCGTCGTTTCACTTCCGTTTCCTCTTGTACTTGGCCTTGGACTTGAATTTGCTCCCCTTCGCCTTCTTAGCGTCCGGCTTGAGCTCGCGGCCGTCGGAGAAGTTGCCGCGCTTCTTCCCGCCGTAATCCGCGCCGCGGCCCTGCGCCTGGAACCGGCCGCCCGGCGCGTCGTCGTCGTCGTCATCGTTTTCTCGCGCGCGCTTGGGTTTCTTCCTCCCGATGGACGCGGTCTCGCGGAAGTTCTTCAGCACCTTGCTTGCGATGCCGCCCGTCATGCGCGCGTCGCGCTCGAGCCGCTTCACGGACTTGACGCCGCTCACCGTCTTCGCCGTGCGCTTGCCGAGCATCTGGTCGTCCAGCTCCTCCGCGCCGCCCCACAGGCGCTTCTCCTTCTCGCGGAGCTTCGCCTCGGCCAGCGCACGACGAGCGCGCTTCCCCTCGGGGAGCTTCACCTTCTCGCTCGCCTCTTTCTCCGCGCGCTTGAGGCTCTTCCGGGACGCTTTGCCGCCCGGAACCACACCCGCGCCGCCGCCCGCGCGCCCCGCGACGACGTCCTCGAGCTCGTCAACGTCCTCGCGCTCGGACGCCTTGAGCGACGCCTTGGAGTGCGCCTTTTTTTCCCGCTCCGACTGGAACCAGGTCTTCGCGGGCCGCGCGTGGATCTCTTTCGAGTGCTCCATCAGGTTCTCCGCCTTCGTCGCCTCCATCTCCGCGCGCCGCAAGTGCTTCTCCGCCTTCTCCTCGTACTCCACCTCCTTGATCGAAACCGCCATGCCCTCGATCTTGGCTTGGAACTCGTCGACGGCTTTCTGGGGAAGCGCGCGCGCCACGAGCTTCGAGCCGCGCTTGGAGACGGCTTTGACGAGTTTGCGGTCGCTCTCCTCCATGAACGTCACCGCCGTGCCCTTCTTGCCCGCGCGCGCCGTGCGACCCACCCGGTGCAAGTAGGACGCCAGCGTGCGCGGCGCGTCGAAGGAAACCACCGCGTCGACGCCGGAGATGTCCAGCCCGCGGGCGGCGACGTCCGTGGCGACCAAGTGCGTCGCCTCTCCCGTGCGGAAACTCTCCAGAGCCGCCAGGCGCATGGTCTGCGTCAGGTCGCCGTGCAGCTCCGCGGCTTTCAGCCCGCTGAGACCCATGATGATCTTCAGCCGATGCGCCTGCTGCTTCGTCCTCGCGAACACGATGACGCGCTTCGTGAACGTGCGGCAGACCAGCGCCAGCAGGTGCGCTTCTTTGTTCGCCGCCGCGCCCGGGCGGAGCCGCAGCACCTCCTCGGTGAGCGTCCCGGGGGTCACGCCGATCTGGTCCGCGGAGAGCCGCGCGGGTTTCTTCATGGAGAACTCCGCGAGATCCTCCACGCCGCTGGTGAGCGTCGCGCTGAACAGCAGCGTCTGCCGCCGCCGCGGGCAGTGGCGCACGATCTCGCGGATCTCCTCCAGGAACCCCATCTCCAGCAGCCGGTCCGCCTCGTCCAGCACCAGCGCCGCGAGGTCCTCCAACCCGACGCTGTGCGTGTTCCGCACGTGGTCGATGAGCCGCCCGGGCGTCGCGATGACGATCTCGGGCCTCGTGCGCAGGGACGCCGCCTGGACGTTCGCGCTCAAACCGCCGACCACCAGCGCGGCGCGGATGGACGTGAACTGCGCCAGCCGCTCGGTCATCGAGTGCACCTGCACGGCGAGTTCGCGCACGGGCACGAGCACGAGCACGTGCGTCGCCGCCACCGGGTTACGGCCGCGATGCAGCATGCGCTCGAGCAGCGGGAGCATGAAAGCCGCGGTTTTCCCGGAACCGGTCACCGCGCGCCCGCAGACGTCCCGCCCGGTGAGCGCGAGCGGGACCACGGCGGCTTGGATGGGCGTGGGCGCGTCGTATCCGAGCTCCGTGCACGCCTTGACGAGCGGTCGCGAGAGGTTCAGCTCGGAAAAAGACGACGCGGAGAAGGTGGTATCCTTGCCGTCGCCGCCTCGAACCACCGCGCGCTCGGTAAATACTCCGTCGTCCTTCTCTTCACCGTCGGACTCTTCCGAAGCTTCTTCTTCCTCTTCGGAAGCTTCTTCGTCCGAAGCCTCTTCTTCTTCTTCATCCTCATCGTCATCCTCGTCGTCGTCCTCGATCTCCTCCTCGTCGCTGTCCGTCTCCTCCTCCTCCTCCCCGGATAGACGCGCGTCGTCGGACTCGTCCGTGTCGGACCCGCCGCTGGCGTCGCTGTCCTCGTCCAGGTCGCCTCTGCGTCGCGTGTTCGCGTTTTTACCGCCGCCGCCGCTCTTCAGCGCGTTGCGGATCTTTTGGTCCACGGACGTCGCGTTCGCCGCGCGCAGCTCTCGCGCCATCTCGTCCTTGGCGTCGGAGAAGTCCCACGCCGCCTGCGCGGGACCGGACCGCTCATCGTCGCTCACGTCGAACTCGAAACCGGCGTCGAAGCCGAAATCGTCCGCCATGACGCCCACCGCGGTGTCCTCGACAATGCCGATGGCGGACGTCGAAAGGCGGCGGCGAACGAGGAATTTGCCGATGAGGGAAAAGCGCACCTCCCAGAGGGGAAAACGCCTGGAAACGAAACGCAGCGAAAGAGTTAACCTACTCGCACTCCGAGACGCGCGCGCGCGTATCGGACGCGCGGGTGCTCTTTCCGCGTCCCGCCGGGCGACGATAGCGAGCGTGACATGCCTCGCGAATCATCCAAGCCCTCGATGGACGGCGACGGCTTGCTCCCATCCCTCCTGCTGTTCCTCGCCGCGGGGGCGTATTACTTCCTCTCGGCGCAGACGATCATCAATCGCGGGTTCGTCCACCCCGACGTCCGGCAGATGGTCGGCCTGATGTGCCTCTCGGACTCGAGCTTCTGCGTGCTCAGCGGCGCGTGGTCGCGGCGACGCGCGGCGCTCGGAACGAAACGCGCGAAAACGCGAAAAGAGAGACGACCCAAAGCGGCCGGTCTTCCCCGGCTCGCGCTGTACGCGTTGCCCGTGTTCGACCTGTTCGGGCTCGTCGTCGCGTTCGAGGCGATTCGCGTCGCCGGGAGCGGGTTCCACCAGACCGTGGGGGGCGCGAGCATTCCCATCGGCACGGCGCTGAACGTCCTGCTGCTGCGCACGCGGTTCAGCTACGAGCAGCTGAGCGCCATCGGCGTGGTCATGCTGGGTCTGGCGGTGAAGGCGCGAGCGCTGCTCTCGGCATCCGCCGACTTCCCGGCGGAGGCGTTCGCGCTCGTCGTCGCGTCGTGTTTCGGGTACGCCATGCGCGGCGTCGTCATGGAGTACCTGAGCACATCCGCGAACCCGCCCTCCGGTGACCGCATGACGCTACAGATGAGCGTCACAGGGCTCATAGTGTGGTCGCTGTACTTCACCGTCCGCGTCCTTCCGAACTTTGACGTCTTAGTGACGGCGCCGTTCGCGGAGGCGACGCGCGCGTTCGGCGCCGCGCCGACGGCGCTCCTGTACGTCACGCACGCGGCGTCGCGCGGCCTCACGAGCAAGGGCATGATGGGCATCGTGCGCGGGGGAGGCGCCACCGCGCTGAGCTTAGCGCAGGTCACGCGCGCGAGTGTCATCGTCGTGCTCAGTGACGTGCTTTTCTGCGCAAGCGACGCGCGGCAGTGTTTGGACCGCGCCGGCGCCTTCTCGGCGGCGCTCGTCGTCGCCGGCGGCGCTCTGTTCGCGGCGGCGAAGAGGAGAGCGGCGAGCGCGGCGGCGCTGAAGCGGAGGCGTCCTTTGCGTGGCGCGGCGGGTTCGAGATCGCAACCGAGCGTTAATGAGGGTGATACGAGCGTGAAGAGGCGAGCGAGCGATCCCCGCGCGACGAGTAGCGCGTCCGCCGGCGTCGCGACGCGACGGCGCGCCGCGGCGAAAAAATGATTACCTTTTTTCATTTTTTTTTCTCGTCACGGCGCAGCTTCCGTAGCTACGGTCGTAAGACACCGTCTCGGCGCTCGTCGCGTGATTTCTCGTCGTTCCGTCCGAGAGGAAAGCCGTTTTCGCGCCGTCACGACGCGATCGCGCGCGCTCGGATCTGAACCCCTGATTCGCCCAGTCGAGTCTCCAGTCGAGTCTTCCCATACCGACACGAGGTGGGCGAGGCGTGTTTTCGTTCCCGCGCAAACACACGCGCGCGCGTTCCACGTCGCACGCAGACACGCACAACACGCACGACTCCCAAGATGCCCTCGCGCCGATCCTCTCGCGCGCGCTCCAGCGACCGCCTTCGCATGAGCGCGCTCGCCTTGCTTTCCGCCGCCCTCGCGGTGGACGCCGCGCCCGCCACCTCCGCGTCGCCGGTTTCCGCCTCCCTCGCGGCGCTTACTTCCCCCCTCGCCGCGCTTCGCGCGCGCCTCAGCCCCGGCCCCGCGGGCGACGCCGCCGGCGGCGGGCCCGCCGATCGGAGCGCGGGCGCGGCCCCACGCGCGGAGACGATCGACCTCGCCGCCTCCGCCGCAGCGCTCGGCGTGCCCCCGCGCGAGTTCGAGCGCAGGGTTCTCGACGCGCCCACGCCCGCGCACAACTGGAGCGCCGTGCCTCACGAGCGCCGCGACCGCCGCCGTTTGAACGCGCTCGACTCGTGGATGGACGCGCGCGCGACGTGGTACGGGGGTAAGGACGGTCCCGGACCGGACGGTATGAGCATCTACACCGGCTCGTGCGGGTTCGGCCAGAACCTCGGCAACCACTTCGTGAGCGCGTGGCAGACGGACGGAGGCTACGACTGGGGCCTCACCGATAAGTGCGGGCAGTGCTACGAGGTTCTGTGCGTGGACGGCCACACGCGCGGGCTGGACTGGAGCGAGCTCGGCCCGTGGGGCGGGTGCGTCGAGGCGGGACGCAAGTCCGTGACCGTCAAGATCAGCGACAGCTGCCCGTGCCACCACCCGAACGTGGGGAACAAGCGCTGGTGCTGCGGCGACCGCGTGCATCTGGATCTGTCCTACATCGCCTTCGACGCCATCGCGCTGCGGCACCGGGGCGTCGTCGACTTGAAGGTGCGGCCGGCGGACTGCGGCAAGCAGGGCGTCGTCGCGTTCTACCAGTGAGCCGCAAGCGCGCGTCTATTCGGGAATAGCGCGGGATGGTGGCGCGTCTGTTTAGGAATAACGCGGCGCGCGCGCGGCGCGCGCGCGGCGAGGCGAAGGCGAGACGAGGGACGACGCATGCGATCGTGTGTCGAAACGTTGTCGGAATAAATCACAGTCGGTGTTTACGAAAGTTTACGACTGGCTGACTGGCCTCTCGCTTCGTGTTTTCGCGCGGTTTTTTTTATTTTTTCTCGTGTTTGAAAAACAGGTGCTTCCGAGATCCGTGCGGGACTCGCGCACACCTCGAGCCGCACGCGACTGCCCGGTCGCGCGCGCGGGTACAGTCGACCGGCGACGCGCGTGCCTCGTGTCTGACGCGCGGTGTTTCGCCATGAACTCGCGCGAGGGTTTCCCCCAGGCGGGCGGGCCCGACGGCATCTCCCCACCCGCGGTGGCCTCGGATCGCGCCGCGAAGGCGTACGAGAAGGCGTTCCTCGAGTCCGCCAACTCCAACGAGTCCAAGATTCGGCTGCTGGAGGAGCGCATGAAGCGCCCGCCCGCCGCCACGGCGCAGATGTCCGACGCCGTCCGAGCCGGAGGGCCCGACGCGGCGTCGGACGACGAGGACGAGGACGAGCAGAGGGACTTCGGCGTGCACTACTCGCACCCGGAGAAGCGACGGAGACGTTCGGGCGCCGGCGCCGGGCGCGACGATTCGCCCGGCGCGAGTAAGATGCCTCCTCCCGGTACGGGCGCTGGCGCTCAGCACATCGAGGCGTATTTCCCAGTGGCGGATGCCGATGTCGAGCCTGTGCCCCACCCACGAACGGCGGGGTCGCGTGAGTCCCCCGTCGTCGGCGCGCTGTTCGCGACGCCGACGCCGCGGCGGCCGCACGACGCCTCCGGCCGCAAAGAGAACCACCCCCCCGGTTCGCGCTCGGGGTCCCACGCGCTCGCGCACTCCGCGAGCGCCCGGGACGTGGCCGCCGCGCTGGACGCCGCGCGCGAGGAGGGAAGCCGCTCGCGGAAAGAAGCCGACGAGGCGCGCCGGCGCGCCGAGACGCTCGAGCGGGAGCTGGCCGAGGCGCGCGAGCGCGCCGACGCGGCGGCGAGCGACGCGCGCGACGCCGAGGCGCGCGAAGATGCGTCGTCGCGCCGCGAGCGCGCGCGCGTGGATGGGGTAAAACAGCTCGCGGTGCGCCTCGCGCAGCATGAGCGCGCACAGGCGCGTCGGGAGCTCGCGGAGGTGGGCGCGCGGCTGGGCACGGTGTCCGTGCAGCGCGCGGGAGCCGCGCTGCAGGAGGTTTGGGAGGACGGCGCCGCCTTTGCCGATTTGGCGCGGCGGTCCCGCGAGCTGCAGTCGGCGCGCGAGGCGGCGGACGAGGCGCGGAAAGCGGTGAAGAAGACGCTGCCTCCTCCGGGCGCGGAGAGCACGCCGGAGACGGCTGCCAGGCAAGCAGAGTACGTGCTTTCCGAGGAGATTCACAAGACACGCGTGGCGGCGATGAAGAAGGAGGAGGAGAGCGTGCGACACGAACGCGAGCTTCTGGAACGCGAGAAGCAGGCGCACATACGCGCGCTGAAACGCGCGCGCGACGAGGACGCCAGCCGGTTCAACCAGCACCCGCTGTTAGGGAACCGGTACGTGCTCATGAACATGCTCGGGCGGGGAGGGTTTTCGGAGGTGTACAAGGCGTTCGACGTCGTGGAGATGCGCGAGGTGGCGTGCAAGCTGCACCAGCTCTCGCCGCAGTGGAGCGAGGCGCGCAAGCAGACGTACGTGCGCCACGCGCAGCGCGAGTGCATGATCCACAAGCGCTTGCGGCACGCGAACGTGGTGGAGATGATCGACGTCTTCGAGGTGGACCGCGACAGCTTCTGCACCGTGCTCGAGCTGTGCACGGGCGACGACCTGGACGCGCGGCTCAAGGCGCAGGGCCCGATCGCCGAGCGTGAGGCGCGCGCCGTCTTAGCGCAGATCTTCGCGGGGCTGGCGTACCTCAACGAAGGGCCGAAGAAGATCATCCACTACGACTTGAAACCGGGGAACATCCTGTTCGACGCCGCGGGGCGGGTGAAGATCACTGACTTTGGGCTGTCGAAAGTCGACGAGCGCGGCGTGAGCGGCGCGCTCGCACAGGCGGGCGCGCACGGCGGCGGGAGCCTGATGGGCGACAGCGGCATGGAGCTGACGTCGCAGGGCGCGGGGACGTACTGGTACCTCCCCCCGGAGTGCTTCGAGACGGGGCCGACGCCGCCGCGCATCTCCAGCAAGGTGGACACGTGGTCGTGCGGCGTGATTCTGTACCAGATGCTGTTCGGGCGGCGGCCGTTCGGGCACGACCAGTCGCAGGAACAGATCCTGCATAGTGGCACCATCCTCAACGCGCGCGGCGTGGAGTTCCCAGCGGCGGGTCCCAAGGTGAGCGCCGAGGGCAAGGCGTTCATCCAGCGGTGCCTGTCGCGGAAGCAACAGGACAGGCCGGATGTCCCGGCGGCAGCGAAGGACGCGTACATGACCTACGCCAAGGCCACGCCGGAGTGAGCGGACACGAAGCGCGAGCTAGGCGCGACGAAAGAACGCGACGCTTTTAGCTAAGCATCGCGCGGCGCCACCGCGGTGGTAAACGTTACCGTTCGTACGACACGCGTCCGTCCTCCCGGAACTCGTCGTCTCTCGTCACTCTCGTCTCGTCGTGATCATGTCTCGCGAAACCTCAACAAATATTGTCACGACGTCGGCGGTGGTGTCGCCACAACGACACGCACGCGGCCGTTTGATGCGCGCCTGCTCGGTCGCGGCGTCCGTATCGTCCCCCAGGTTCGCGCCGACCGCATCCGGTCTCCTTCCACGTCGCGCGGGCTCGTCTCGTCTCGCGCCCCGGGCCATGTCGGTGCCCTCGGATGCCGCGCGGGCGGTGGACTTCCTGCACCTCACGCAGGCGCTGAAGACCACCCCTCGCACTGGCTGGGTGAACCACGGCGTGGACAAGCCAGAGTCCATCGCCGACCACATGTATCGCATGTCCCTCATGGCCATGGTCGCGGCGAAGTCCATGCCCGAGCTGGACCAGGACCGCTGCGTGAAGCTGGCGCTGATTCACGACCTCGCGGAGGCCATCGTCGGCGACATCACGCCGCACGATCCGGTGACCAAGGAGGAGAAACGGAGGATGGAGAGCGACGCGATGCGGAAGATGCGCGACATGCTCGGCGACGCGCTCGGCGGCGAGGAGATCGAACGGTTGTGGCACGAGTACGAGGACGGGCTCACGCCCGAGGCCAAGCTCCTGAAGGACCTGGACAAGCTCGAGATGATCATGCAAGCCGGCGAGTACGAGCGCGCGCAAGGGAAAGATCTATCGCAGTTTTTCGAGTCAACGGCGGGCAAGTTCCAGACGCCGGCGGGGCGCGCGTGGGAGGCGGAGATCGTCGCCAGGCGGACTAAGGCCACGTGACAGCGCGTCGGCGTGCGTGCGTGCGGATCCGTTCGTGCGATGCGTGGTACCTGGCGAGCGAGTGATGCCTATATCTACTACCTACGCGCCGTTCATTCTCTCGTTCGCGACGACTACCGTTCCCGCGCGCCGGCGTCGCATCACCGGTCGAAGCGGCGGCTCCGCGTCCGCCCGCGCGCCATCTCGTGTCCCCGCTCCGTTCCCGCGCCGCGCGGGTTCCCGGATATGTACGACGCCCTGGTGGCGACGAGCTCGGGCGACGCGAACACCTTCTGCGTCGCCCACACGGCGCTCGCGTAGTAGAAAGCGCCGAAGCACTTGCCCGTAGAGTACAGCGCCGTGTACCCGCTTCTGTTCCAGATCTCGACGTGCGGCACGGCGGCGAACACGGAGGCGAGCCGGTAGATCCTGGTGATGACGATGAACAGGAAATACAGCGCGCCGAAGAAGAACACGGGCGCGAACTCGTCCAGCAGCTTCGAGAACAGCGACCGCTTCACCAGGTTGGTCTCGCCCAGGAAGTTGTACAGGCACATCACCGTGAACAGAAACGCGCACGCCTGGAACACGGTGGCCATCACCTCGAACTGGGGGTCGAACCGGTAGCTCACGTCCAGGTACGCGCCCACGAAGATGTCCACGACCAGGCCCACGTACACCAGCACGGCGCTCAGGGCGAAGTACGGGGGGACCGGGACGTTTTCTAGGGGACGCACCGAGCGCGCAGGGGCACGTCAGGTCACGCGGGGGAGGATGTCAGCGCGTTCGCGGCGGAGACGCGGAATGGAAACGGAAAGCGCCGTTGGAAACGGACCGCCTCGCCGGATGGGCACCGCGGCGGTCGCCGGACGCGGATTCGGAGCGCGATGGGGGTGGTGTTTGTTGGGTATGGGGCACGCCCACGGTGCGCACCTCTCACGTCGTCCATTGTGCGTCCTCCGCGTCCCCTCCCGGGTGGTCCAAGGGGCGCGCGTTTGAAACTGGCGGGTCTAGCTGTTGCGTCAACCCAGAAGTTTTTCGCGAGCGAAAAATGATGGACCGCCGCCCCGAAACTGGGCACCTGCACCTGCGCGAGCTGGGTTCCTCACACAGACCCGGCGCGCGGGCGAGAGGTGACGTTTGAGACGCGCACCCAGCTCGCGTTCGTTCGGATCGGGCCTCAGCGTCGGCGATACGCGCCCTGAGCGCGCTTGGCGCCGAGCGCGACGCGAACGCGCTCGATCTCGATCGCTCGCGTCGGGAGGAGAAACAGTTGCTTCGCGTTTCGTCGATTGTCGAGGCTTGAACGCGAACGCCGCCTCGGGACACACACCGCGAAGGGAGGGTCGCCATGAAGATCCCACCGCCGAAGAAGCGGATCGACACGGTGTGTCTCGTGACCCGCGCCCTGAATCCGCGAAGTCCCGCTCTCGAGATGTCTTCGAACCCGCCTCGCCCGCGCGAGACCCTCAACGTGCCCTAACCCAGATCTCGTCGCTCCCTTCCCCTCCTCTCCTCCGACCAGCCCGGGAGCGTCAAGCTCATGGTGGAGAAGATGGTCGCCACCCCGGCGTTACAGCTCGCAGACGTGTTCCCGCCCTTCGCATGGACCTTCGGGAAGGTGCGTTCCCGCCGCGCGTCCGCCGCGACCCCCACGGCGACGTCCGCGGCCGAGGCGCACGCCACCCCTCGCCGCTTTTCGCGCTTTTCGTGCGCGCAGCGCACCGTCAGCGCGCATCGCCCGAGCGCGCCTTTCTCGCGTCTCCACGACCCGTGCTGCAGCAGCCCAGCCCCCAGCCCCCCGCTGGAAGATTTTTCGAAAAAGTCGTTTTCCTCGCGGCGCGCGCGTCGGATCGCGCGCGGACGAACACTCACCTCCCCTCCTCCCTCGACACGCTTCCCTCGACGACCTCTCTCCTCTCTCTCTTCGTTGTCCTCGCGTGACACGCAGGGCGACCTGATGCACTGGGTGCCCGTTTTGAACCACTTCGACGCGTTCTTCGAGGCGCACGTCGCGCCGCGCGGGGAGGAGATCCTCTCGAGCGTCTCGCCGCGAGACGGCGCGCCGTTCCCGGCGGAGCCGGCGCGTTGGATCGTCCGCGCGTCGTGCGTGCTTCTGGAGAACTGCGCGAACAAGCACGTGTACGGCTCCTGCGAGCACCTCGGCGCGCTGCTGAGCTGCGACGACGCGCGCGTGGCGCTGGACGCGCTGCGCCTGCTGGCGGTGGCCACGCGACGCGCGCCGGGCAGCCGCGGGAACCGCTTCCGCGCGCCGGCGGCGCTGCGGGCGCGGCTGCTCGCGCTGTGCGGCGACCTGCCGGACCGCGCCGCGGACGCCGCGCGCGAGGTCCGGGCGGTGGATGAAACGGACGCAGAGGACGTGACGGAGGAAGCGGCGGTCCGCGTCTTCGGCGTGCCTTACGGGGCGGCGCCCTCGGAGGCGGAGGCGCCGCCGCGGCGCGCCGCGCCGAGGAGGGGCGGGAAGCCACCGCGGGAACCGCGGGGCGGCGCCGCGCGTCCCTTCGGCCGGTCTGGCCTCGAGTCTCCCGCGGTTTCCGACCTCGGGAAGGTACACTTCGCGTTTTACTGTCCGGGCGGGGAAGACAAGTCGTTGGGTGACCTGGGGCCCGCGGGGAGACGCGCGGTGATCGCCGACCGCTCCGAGCTCGCGGCGTCCGGCGAGAGCGACCGCGCGCTCGCCGCGAGGCTGGCGAAAGCGCACGGCGTTCCCGCGGGCCTGCGTTTCCCGCTGTTCGCGCGTGTGCGTTTGGCGCGGCTGGAAGCATCCGCGGACCCCGCGGAGGCGTGTTGCGCGACGCTGTTCCGGCTGATGGCGTTCGTCGTGCTCCTTCAGGTTGACCGCGCCGCCGCCGAGGGCGACGCGCGCGGGGGTCCGGACGAGTCCGCCGAAGCCGCGGTGGCGGCGTTCCTCGCCGCGGACCAGCCCGAGCTCGTCGCGGAGCTGTTCCGCGCGCTCCGCTATGAGCGCGCGGGCGTCCCGAAAGAGGTGGTGGAGGCGTCGCTCCGCGCGCTCGCCGCGCTCGCGGGAGACCGCGCGCGCGCGGCTTCCACCCTGGCGGCGATGCGCGTCGGCGGCCACCCCGCGACGCTCGCCGCGCTCGTCTCCTCGACGGCGCGGCGCCTGATCGAGGCGCCCCGCGCGCCCGTGGGCGAGGCGCTCACGGCGGCGAGCCTCCCGAAACTCGAGCTGGACGCCATCAACGCGGACGCGGACGCGCCCGTGCCCAACGCGGACGCGCTCGTCGCGTTGCTCTCGACGCTGGTCACGACGCACGGCGGGTGTCTGTTCCTGCGGGACGTTTCGCTGCTCCCGGCGCTGCTCCCGCTGCTCAAAAACCGCAACCCGAGGCACGTGCACGTGGTGAGCCACGCCGTGCACGTCCTGGAGATCTTCATGGACTACGCCTCGCAGGCGGCGGCGGCGTTTCGGGACCTGGGCGGCATGCAGATCGTCGTGCAGAGGCTCAAGCACGAGGCGGAGGACGCGCTCGCCGAGCACGCGGCGGCGCACGGAACGCGGGCGGAGGCGGAGGCGACGGCGACGCGCGCCTCTGCGTCCGCGTCTGAACCCGGAAGGCTTTCCGACGACGCCGTCGCTTCGCCGTCGCCGGAAAGCCCTTCCGAGGAAAAGCCCGCGCCCACGTACCTGGTGAGCTCCACGCGCCGCGTCTTGCTCAAGGCGCTGATGCGCGCGCTGGCGCTGACCAACTTCTCGCCCGGGACCAACAACGTCAAGGTGGCCGGCCTGGAGGACGGCACGCTGTGCGCCGCGCTGAACCTGGTGTTCCGACACCCTCGGTTGTTCGGCGCCGGCGTGTTTTCGCTCGCCGCGAATTTGCTGTGCGACGTGATGAACCACGAGCCGACGTGCTACCCCGAGCTGGAGAAGCAGGAGGTGCCGCAGACGTTCCTCGAGGCGTGGGAGGGCGACGACCCGGGCCCGAGCCCGTCCGCGGACGCGCTGTGCTGCCTGCCCAACGCGCTGGGCGCGCTATGCCTGTCGCCGCTCGGCTTGGCGCGGGTGAAGAAGAGCGGCGCGCTCGACGCGCTCGTCGCGGCGTTCACCTCGCGCGCGTACCAGCGCGCCATGCACGGCGAGACCGCCGCCGCGATCGGCGGGAACATCGACGAGCTTTTGCGGCACGTTCCCGACCTGCAGCCCGCCGGCGTGCGGTTCGCCATCGACGTGCTGCGTCGTCTGCTCGAGGTTGGCGGGATGGACCCCGGACCCCCGGACCCCGCGCCGTGGCCGGACCGCGCGGCGAGCGCCGCCGGCGGCGGCGGCGCCGAGGCGGCGGCGGCGCCCATGGAGACGGACGCCGTCGCGCGCGCGGAGACGTCGGCAGCCGCCGCCACCGCCGCCGGCGCCGCCTCGCCGTTGGATCCCTCGTCCGTCGCAGTCACTGTGGACATGACCTCGCACATGACGCGCGCCGCGCCGAAGACGCCCCCCGTGAGCGGGTACTTCCTGGCGGAGGCGACGGCGAACGTCTCGCGTCTGATCGACTCCATGCTCCCCACGGACGAGTGCGCGGAAACCTTCGTGCGGCGCGGCGGCGTCGCGCTCCTGATCCGGCTGCACGCGATGCCGTTCCTGCCGGACACCTTCAGCACGTCGTCGGCGTGCCACGCGCTGTCGGTGACGCTGCGCTCGTTCGCGGGGCGGTCGCCGTACTCGCCCATCCTCGCGTCGCAGACCCAGGACGCGCTGACGCAGTGCGTGCGGCTGGCGAGCGCGGCGGTGGAGGACGCGATCCGCCTCGCGGTGGCGAGCGACCCGGGCCAGCCCTTCCTGGACGTCCTGGACCTCGTCGTGGCGTTTCGGCGCGACCCGTCGCGGGTGCCCGGCGCGAAGATCGAGGCGCTGCTGCACGAGGGCTTGCCGCGAGACGGCGTCGCGAACGCGCTGCGGGACGTCGCGCGCGCGCTGACGGTGACGCAGTCCGTGCTGAACCTGACGACGTCGCTGTTGCGGTCGAGCCCGGGGACGATGCCCGGCCTTTTGAACGAGCTCGGCGACGGCGGCGAGGGCGCGGCGGCGGTGAAGGAATGGAAGCCCGGCGGTCTGATCGCGAACGTCTCGTACGTGTACCGCAACGTCGAGATCTTGGCGGCGATCTTGGCGGAGAAGGAGGGCGAGCGCCGAGACGCGCGCGCGCGCGTCGCGAACGAGATTCCGCGCGACGCCGGGTCCGAGGGCTCGGGCCCCGAACCGATCGTCGCGGCGGTCGCCGCGGCGATGCGCGCCGTCGAATCGGAGTGCGCTCGTTTCCGCGCCTCCTTCAACGCCTTCGCGTCGTCGCTGGTGAAGAACGTGGCGAACGCCAGGCACAGGGCGTCCGCGGAGACGGTGGCGTTCCTGCGCGTGCCCATCGCCGAGCTCTCGGCGTGCCTGAGCGTCACCGTCGGGGACGCCGCGGACCGCGTCGGGGGCGGCCCCGCGCCGTTCAGAGACGGGACGGACACGGGTGTTTTGTCGCCGGGAATCGCGCGACGACGCCTGTGCGGGCTCTTCGAGACCCTGCACGCGATTCTGATCGACGAGCGTCGGCGGTGCTCGCAGGGCTTGGTGATCAACTACATGGACCGGTGCTTCGGCGTCGAGCACCTGCGCAGAGCCTTCGAGAGCCTGTGGAGCGTCGCCGCGGACGAGGCGGGCGCGCGCGACAAAGGGAAAGAGCCCGCCGACAAAGGGAAAGAGCCCGCCGGAGCGAGTGTCGTCCGCCCGGGCTTGGGCCCGGGCCCGGGCCCGGGCCCCGCGCCTCTGCCCGCGCACGTCGCCGCCGCGCTCCGCTCAGCCACCTCGCTGCTGCTGCAGCTGGTGGACGTGGACGTCCTGTTCGGCTCGAGCGGGTCCGCGGCGAACGTCGTCGCGCCGTGCGGGTTCGTCCCGAAACACGAGCTGTTAAAAACGCCCAGCTACTCTCCCCCCTCCGACCCGCGCGTCTTCGCCGCGCGTCTGCACGCGAACCTGGCGCCCGCCGTTTTGGCGGCGTGGCGCTCGAAGGCGCTCACGGCGTTCCCGGGGGAGGCGGCGTCGCACCTGATGGCCGCGCTCGCGCTCTTCGGGAAGGGCACGGAGAAGCTCCCCGAGCGCGTCGCGCACTACCTGGATCGCGAGCGGCACGAGCGCGAGCGGAGCGCCGGCGGCGGGTCGCGAAGTGCGCGGCCCGGGGCGGGACTCCCGGACGCCGCGGAAGCCGCGAGGCGGTTCCTTCAGAGCACGGGTCGAGAAGTGCGCGGAGGCGCGGCTGGCTCGGGCGTCGCGCGCCCGGCGCGCCCGCCGCCGCCGCCGTTCACGCCCTCGCCCTCCATGACGGCGTCCATCATGGAGATGGGGTTCAGCGAAGCGCAGGCGCGCGCCGCGCTGGTGGCGGTGCGCGGGCGCTCCATCGAGCTCGCCATGGACTGGCTCTTCTCGCACCCGAACGAGGCGCGCATCGCGGACGAGGAGGCGGCAGCTGCCGCTGCCGCGCCGCCGCCGCCGGCGGCGGCCGGAGGCGCCGGCGACGGCGACACGGGCGGAGGCGCGGCGGCGGCGGTGGACGGCTCCGGAGCCGCAGTGGACGCCGCCGTCGCCGCGGTGGACGTCGCGGCGACACCGGCGGCGACACCGGCGGCGACACCGGCGGCGACGGCGGCGACGGCGGCGGCGGAGCCCGCGTCGCCCGCGGAAGCCGCGACGCCCCCCGCCGAGGACGGGGACGCCGAGCTCATGCGCGCGCTCCAGATGTCCATGCGCGACGAGGAGGAGGTGGACGCTGAGGTGCCCG
>Ga0206682_10001377_pt1 | contig 24003 bp, 35 predicted proteins | sample M240m12015metaG_FD_155444 | JGI IMG/M metagenome (GOLD analysis project Ga0206682, IMG submission 155444) | Ammonia-oxidizing marine archaeal communities from Monterey Bay, California, United States - M2 40m 12015 | ecosystem: Environmental > Aquatic > Marine > Intertidal zone | place: USA...
GCGAGAGGTTTTGGTGCCGTCACCATAGGAGACGCGCGCTGATTGGACAATGGACGAATCCAAGTCTTTCTGAGGCATGTGATCCACGAGACGAACGAAACCATGATCGAGAACCTTTTGCATTATATATACCTATCCGTTCAAATCTTTAATAATCACAACTATCATCAAATGGAACTTCTCCACAAAAGTCGTACAGCTCATAAAGCTTCTCTTGGGTCTTTTCAAGTTCAATCCTCGTGTCATTCATGGCATCCATGGCTTCATCCACAAGTTCAATAAAGGTGTCCAACTCATCGAGGGCAACACGATGCGTCTTTCTGTGCTTTTTCTGAGAATGAGCCGCAGACTTGAGACGTTTGTTATTCTTGATAACCCTGTCGAGGTTGGGCTTGGGCTTGTTGGTGGCGGACATGCGGATAGAGAGAGACATTTTTCTACTTTAGTTCTCTAATCAATTCACTTAGGTCTCGATAGTACCTTTTTAGATCTTTCATGAATCTTTTATTATTTTCAAGAACTTCACATTCAACTTTGTTCAGATAAATCCAAGCTAGGTTTGATTTGGAATACTTTGTCATCTTCTGATTTTCATTCGGTTTTCGGGCCACCAACTTCGTGGATTTCTTCTTTTTTGATGCTGGAGTGACTTCAACCCTATTCACGAAAGAGAGTGCTTGCATGACAGTATCTGCGAGATCATCTTTCTTCTTGGATTTTACAAATGTATCTATCCAATGTGCGTTGATGGGTCCATCCCTGATGAAGGCTTCACATCGTTGAATAGCGACTTTCTTTCTCTTATTGTATTGTGCCTTACCAGGTCCAGCAACATCTGGAATCTTGTGACGAGCATCATACAGGATCGTTTCAGCGTTGGGACATTTAATTATGAAGTAAGAATGGAGAAAGTGCATGACGGATATCATTTTTTTGTTACGATCGGGTTGCTTTTCGATGAGAATGGTCTTTGCCCCTAGAACCCATGGACGGGCATCTAGGTGATCTCGGAGTGATATATAAAGACCATCCTTATGTTCGGGTGGTACACCAGAAACGTCCCAATCTGTCACGAGATTCTCACGATCTTCATCGAGCATACACATAGCGAGATTCCTTATACCAACATCAATACTGAGAATCATTAACTTAAAGAGTTACATACTCTTTAACTTAAACGATGTCATTCTTCGGTTTTTTCTATAGCAAACCAGTTACTAAAAAAACGAAAGTAAAATCCAAGCGAACGTGGATACGTGGTCATAATCTAAGATATATACGGAACTGGTCTAGGGGTGATAATCTAAGGCAGTTAAAGAGTTAATTTTTTTAATGTGTATGTGGTGTTGGTGGTGCTGTCATCCATTTGATGGAACACCTTTAAGTATGCCTCTGAGACATGACACGAGAAGAAATGTTTTTTCGACATGTGGAATCTATTGTTCATGGAGTTGTATGAAGTCACATGCGATCGAGAAGTATGGATGCAATAGAGGTGGGATTATATGCGGGAATATTACGATGATGCGACGCAAAATGTATAATCACCTTGGAACTGTAAAACCGGCACCATACAGATATAAACTCGCCGTTTTCGGGGGAGATTTGTCTATAGAACAGTTTAGGGAAAATAGCACACGAGACGCCGACAAACCAGAAACAAAAATCGAGACGAAACCATACACAGATAATTTGATACCCTTTGTTTCAAACACAAAGAAAATGGATGAAATAAAGAATGCTAACTCTAATAACAGTTCGCTAAAGCTAAAAAGGACTAAACCATTAAAAAGAAATCACAACAATTTAGAGTCTGCGCTAGGACTTATCATTACCCCCAAATCCTAACAGTCTTTTTTGTTTAGCCGTTGGTATTGAAGGCGGTAAATTTTCGGTTTTTTTACTATGAATCCACTGTTCACCGTCATGTGCGACCCAACATATATCATACCTCTCCATAGTCTTTCTACACAAGACACATGGTAATGATATACCGTCACCGTACACAGTTTTTCGACCCACGATCAAATGACCATATTTCCTATGTACCCAATCCGAGAAATGATGGGGTTTATGCCCCTTTCTTATACATTCTCTATATAATCTTCGAATGAGTTGTCTCTCTGCACACATATGGTTATTACTCTCTATCGATGGTCCCCTAGACATTGAACCTATCACGGTACAATACTTCATACTTGGCAATTCAAACAAGTTGCTCCGTCGTATACAAAATCACACCTATTACACTCACTTAGGACTTTAATTTGCTTTTTTGATACGAGACCTTGTGCAAATCGTTCGAGTTCCTTTACTGTATATAATCCGTACTGGATCATAACACTAAGAGAAGGAAATCTCATGTATTTGAATTACGGGTTACCTTTTTATATTACTTTAGGCATGGGAGACAATTGGATACAGCATTTTTCGCCTTGAGCATCACAGCAAAACTGTCAACCATGGGAGGGACAATGCTCTTAAGAACAACCTCAAATTCACTATCCTTCTCACCTTCATCAATTTGTTCAATCAGGTGGTTAAGAACGGCGATGACCAACTTCTTCTTCTGGGGACCGGGCAATTTCTTGAACTTTACACTTTCCATCATCAACCGTCCTAGGATAGGGGGGATATCCTCTTTAGTGAGACCGTCGTCAATGTACTCAATGCGAATCTCCTCGACAGTCTTTACGACGCTATGCGCATCAATCTTTCCAGCAAACTTTTGTAAAATGGCATCCATTATATAATATCTATATATTATAACACAGAATGGAATTTAATGATATTATCGCAACTGCTGCGTTTAGTATAGGTTTTATTCAGATGTACTCTGACATACAAAATTCAGATGAACTTACCAAAAAGTCGAAGAAGCGAATAGTATTGGGTATCATAGCCAGTATTTTATGGCTTACGTATCAAGCTAGAAAGTATGGAATTAACACAACAACGATGTACACGACGATCGGTCTTCTGGTTCAGGTTTATTTATTGAACAAGATCTTGTTAAAAGACATTAAAGATTGATGACGTGTAGAAAATAGAAATGAGCACTCTCATTCTTGCGTCCGTTAACAGGCCAGTTGTCAAAACGAACAAGACTTCTAAGAAGGCTTCGTCCACTTTCAAGTCTCCTACGCTCACACCCATTGAGCGCCCTAACGATTTCCTTGCTGTTGCTGAGCGTGTGAATGGTCGTGCTGCTATGATTGGCTTCACCTCCGCTGTGATTGATGAGGTCATGACTGGTAACTCTATCAGTACTCAGTTTAGTGAGAACATCGGTCTCTCTGTCGCTGTTGCCAGTTTGGCGTTTCTCGGAACAGCGGCGAATCCTAAGGATGAGGGGTACGTTCAAGGCTTTTGGAAGCCTGAGACGGAGCTTGTAAATGGTCGTCTCGCGATGGTTGGTATCGCGTCTCTTCTTCTAACCGAGTCTCTTCATCCCCATGTTCCACTTTTTTAGAGTGGTTTAAAGATACGAATCTTTTAGAATATATAAAATGAGCACTCTCATTTGTTCGTCGGTTAAGCCATCCTATCACGTGCATCGTCAGACCACTAAGCGTCGTACACGTGTCACACCAATCACGCGCTCTTCCCCCGAACCCGTTCAGGATATCGTAATCGAGTATGAGGAGAAGCCCGAACCAGTCCCAGAATATCGTTTCGCTGAGGTTCTCAATGGTCGCGCCGCTATGCAGGGTTTCCTTTGGGGTTCTATGAACTGGGCGATGACTGGTGACAACATCATTCAACAGGTTGAGGATCCTGTATATGCGATGGCTGCGACTGGTGTAGTCACCACATTGGCACTCGCATCGGTGTTTACTGCTGAAGACTTTACCATCGAGAAGATTGGTGCGTTCACCCCCGAGGCTGAGCTTAAGAACGGTAGGTTGGCTATGCTAGGATTTACCGCTCTATTGGGATTGAGTGCCATGTAACCTATAAATTCAATCATTTTAACCTTTTCTTCCATTGAAAATGTCCCTGCCCTACGCATCACGTAGGCCAAGAACATCATTAGGATATAGACATTCACCGCAATTGGCTTCATACTAATACTACTTAAAAACATTACAGTCTTTATACGTACATGAAATTATCATACGCTATTACCGTGTGTAATGAATCGAAAGACTTGTACGGACTTATATCATTTCTCTTGAAAGTGAAGGATCGTGAAGATGAAATAAATGTATTACTAGATTCACTTCACGCTACTAAACCTGTCAGGGATGTTTTGAATTATTTCCAGAAAGATGTCGTTGTATCCGAAAGAGATTTTGATGGAAACTTTGCGGAACATAGGAATTACCACCTTACAAAATGTGCGGGTGACTATATTTTCATCATCGATCCAGATGAAATGCCAAAAGAAAAACTCCTAAAAGGTTTGAAGGGTGCTATAAAAGATAGTGGTGCCGAACTGTTACTCGTCCCAAGAATAAATTTACATCCAGGGTTTACACAGGAATGGTTGGATAAGTATAAATTTAGGGTTAATGAATTGGATTGGATAAATTGGCCGGACTATATATGTCGAGTTTTCAAAAATGATCCGGGTACCATCAAGTATGGAAATGCGCTACATGAGAGTGTTATAGGTACAGATAAGAAGGTTATGCTTCAAGCGGATCCATCTATAGCTGTGTGGCATATCAAGTCTGTCGACAAACAGGAGAATAGATGGAACTCTGACGGAACATTTATTGTTCCAGATGGGGAAAACTTTTATGACTCTCTAATGTAGCTTTTATTTCATCGTCCGTCATATACGGAAACATAGGTAAACTCACGCACCGAGAACAAAATTCCTTTGCGTGTTCACATTCAACGTGAAACTCTTTAAAACATTCTAATTCTGGTAATGAAATGGGATAATGGATACCTGTTTGTATTCCATTTTTCTTCATATGTTCGATGTAAGAGTCCCTATTTTCTTGTAGTGTGTAGAAAACATGATAAACATCTTTACCTATAGAACTTCTCATAGGAAACGTATGTGCCTCGTTATATTTTGTCGCAACACTGATTCTTTCATTTGTCCATTCATCGAGGTGTTTTAATTTTGTTGATAGAAACAATCCCTGCATTCCATCCATACGGCTATTTACACCATCTGTCTGATGTTCATATCGGTTATGTGCTGGAGCACCCAGACTCGCGTACTGCTTCATTTTAGTGGCGAGTGTGAGTGATTTTGTTATACACGCACCACCATCACCGAGCGCCCCTAAGTTTTTACCCGGGTAAAAGGAAAAACACCCAATGTCACCAATCGTTCCAACATGGCGTCCGTTTATAATTGATCCATGTGCTTGTGCACAATCTTCTATGATTGGAATTTTAAGACTTTTAGGGACACTGGCACACTGTCCAAATAAGTGAACGATGATTATACACTTGATGTCATCATCTATTTGAGCATCGCTGAGATCGATTAATCCCGTGTTAGGGTCCACATCTACAAACACAGGTACGTGTCCAGCATTCACAACTGCCATAGCTGTAGCCGCATACGAAATTGCGGGAACTATAATCTTCGAATTATCTTCAAGCTCGAGAGCCTTAATTGCCAGATATAATGCATCTGTACCACTGTTACATGTGATACAGTATGGAGATTTGGTATATTCCTTAAAGTTCTTGGCAAACATCGTATCCCCAACAAAACCACTAGAATCTAAGACTGTATCGAGAGCTTGGTGAAACTCCTCTCTGAGTGGATCATGGATTCTTTTCAAGTCATTAAATGGTACTTTCATTATTAAAGATAAGTTGCATGTCTTTAATAATGAAGTGTGTTATAGTGGGTTTAGGATATTTTGGTAAAATTATCAAAAGTAAGTTGAAAGAATTTCCCGTTGACGAACTTGTTACTGTAGACCCGTTTAATCCAAATAGCGAATTCAAGAATATATCCGATGTAGAGAATGTAGACGGATATTGGTTTGTAACGACACCTGCGAGTACACATCACAGTATTCTTTTAGAACTCTTCCAAAAGGGTGTTAAAAATATTTGGGTGGAGAAACCCATATGTAACACATTAGATGATACACTCGATATATTTTCCAAGAAACCGGATGATGTTTTCTTGTATTGTGATTTCACATGGCTTCAACATGAAGCTATAAAACGTCTAGGGAATGTGAGTGACATAAAACACGTCGAAATGAAATGGATGAATGATGGATCAATGATCCCCAAGGATGTAAACATAGTAACAGATTTAGCTGTCCACCCTATATCAATCTTAACATTCTTATTGATTAAATCGAAAGATATTTTAGAAAAGATACACGTAACTTATGCGAATGATATGTCTGTATTAATAAATGGTTTCAGTAAAAATGGTATTACATTTAACATAGAAGTGAGTAATTCTTCATCTATAAAAACACGGAACATTAGTGTGTATTGTGCAGATGATGTGTATAGATGGTTTTCGGAAGATCCCGATCACATAGAAAATCTGGGTCGTATCGAATGTAAAGATGCCATCGTATCTAACATTCGGTTATTCTTTTCCAAAAATTATCTGGGGTACCCATTAGATATTGCGAGAACGCTTGAAACTGTTAACGAATTGTTCACCAACTTCAACAAGTGATTTTTTATCACTATCGGATAGTGAAGATCTCTCTATCCCAATTGTATTGACTTTTATGGGAATCGAGGGAACTCCACCCCATACGATACCGTCGGGTGAATCACCCTTGAAAAAGCTACCTGCACCTATCACACAGTATTTACCTATCACAGATCTTTGGTGTATAGATGCATTCATACCCACATGAGTATTGTCACCTATAGTTACAAATCCAGCGATGCTACATCCCGGGTTTAACTGCACATTGTCACCTATATCACAATCATGTCCTATGAATACCTGACTCATGATATAACAATTGTTACCTATTCTCGTGTAACTTTCAGTTGGTTTATTTATGACCACATATTCTTTCATCTCTGTATTATCACCGATGATAACCTGACCATTAGGATTTGACTTTTTACCTTTCCAGTCCGGTTCAGTTATCATTGATTTAATTGATTAATTTAACTTTAAACTCGTAAAAATTCTATGAGATCTTCTCTTGTTTTCTTTTGACGCCACCCAAGTGCCTTGAGTTTATTCGCGCATATATAGTATCGTTTATCATTGAATGGTCTATCATCAACATACCCAACCCATTTGTCATAGTCTGTGGTGCCTGTGATCGTTTCTATGATCAAATGTGTTACTTCCATCACGGTCAGTTCATCATCGGATGCGATATTATAAACATCTCCCACTGTACCCCTTTTCCACACAGTTTCAACGGCATCCACGACGTCTTCAACGTGCATGAATGCCCGTTTAATGTTTGTGCAATTTCTACCATGAATCGTACATTTTTTACCCTCCTTTAAAAGTCTCTTGAACTTTGGTATAAGTTTTTCTGGGTATTGATTAGGTCCGTATACGTTGTTGCATCGAATGACTTTGATATTCATTCCAAATGATTCAATGTACGAACGAACAATCATTTCAGCGGCAGCCTTTGACGCTGAATATGGATTTGTTGGTCGAAGAACGCCTTCTTCTTCTGTAAATGGAATATCAGTTTTAGACTCACCATATACTTCATCGGTACTAAAATGAATGAATTCTACATTTGGTATATGTCGTCTACATGCTTCAATAAGAACATGGGTTGCATGTGTATTATCCATCGTGAAGGAGAGGGCATTTTCGAAAGAATTATCGACATGACTCTGTGCCGCGAAATGAAACACAGCGTCAAATGAATATTTTTCTATGAGATGTTCTACGAGTTCAGTGTTTCCAACATTTCCTTTCACAAAGGTGGCAACACCTGGTTCGACATTTTCTACATTAGAACAGTAATCAAGTTTATCGACATTTATAAAATGTGTTTCGGGATATCTCTTCTTCATGATGTTTAGGAAATTAGATGCGATGAAGCCACACCCACCAGTGACCATCACATTAGAGAACATCGTCCCTTTAGTTTATATTCGGCAAATTTTTTAAGTAATTCACACACACGATCTACATCTTCGATTGTCATACCATGGTGTGCACCCAACAGAAACCCGTCTTTCATAATACGATCCGCATTTTCAAAATCATCCAAGTACTCTCTAAACGCTGGGTGTCTCGTAATATTACCCGCAAACGTAACTCGAGTTTGGACTCCATTCTTCTCCATGAAATTTACCAATTCTAAGCGATCTGGGCACTGAAAGGGTATAGCTAACCAATTAGGCTTCTTGGAATCATCTGGGAGTGTATAATATGGAGTTTCCCTGAGATTCTCCAGGTACCTCTCTATATTTTGACGCCTTTTCTTTAGGAATCCATCGAGTTTATCGAGTTGTACGAGACCAAAGGCTGCATTCATCTCACAGGCTTTGAGATGATACCCCGCGACACCATATAGAAACTTCCAGTCATATGGGATACCATCTACTGAATGGTTGAAGCGTTCACTGGGTTCTTCGATATTGTCACCGATGCGTCCCCAATCACGGAACATGAGGGCTCTTTTAAGGTGTTCCTCATCATTAAACATAACCATACCACCACATCCACCAGCGGTAATCACGTGACTTGCGTAGAAACTTGTGGTGCTGATATCTGTGCATGATGTACGAGTCATAGTGTCAGCCGAATCTTCAAAAAGAATGACACCCGGGAAAGCTTCCCTAATACCCTGCCAATCTGGTACGTTACCAATAAGATTAGGGAGAAGAAGACATTTAGTGTCTGGTGTAACAACCTTCTTGAGGTCATCAACAGTTGGGACGTATGAATCTAGACCAACATCACAGAATACGGGTTTGAGACCGAGTTGCATAAGAGGGGCAACAGTCGTAGCGAACCCACATGCAGGAGTAACTACTTCAGAACCCTTTGGGAGATCTAGAGCGCAGAGACCTAGGAGAATCGCACTACTTCCAGAGTTGACAAAAAGTCCATGTTTCTTACCAAAATAGTCAGAGACCCGTTTCTCAAATTCAATTGTACGCTCACCAAAACCCGCAAGCCATCCTGCACGGAGGCATTCTTCCACAGCCTTGATTTCTTCTTCACCATAAGATTCAAACTTATTTGGTGCGTACCAAACCTTCTTTGGCATTATAATATAAAGAGTATATTATTCTTTAAACTACATGAACGTTTGTGTACTTGGTGCAGGTGGTTTTATAGGTAAGAATTTAATTAGAAACACAGATTGGGTTGGTGTCACTAGACACGACTTAGATCTTTTAAACCAAGATGAAGTGGAAGAGTACTTTAAAGCACACCATTATGATGTAGTTATACATTGTGCTGCAAGTATAGATCAATTGAATACGGAAACTACATATAAAAATACACTTATGTTTGAAAATGTTGTTAGGGTGTTTAATGGTAAACTCATATACTTTTCAAGTGGTGCAGCCTTAAAAGGTAGTCCACCCACAGACCCTTACGGTCTTTCAAAATGGATGGTAGATAAACGTATAGATACGATTCCTAATGCACATTCATTGCGTATTTGGGGGTGTTACGGAACGGGTGAACTTCCAACTCGCTTTAGTGCTATATGTAAACGACATGGTCACGTTAACATTGATCAAGACAGATATTTTGACTTCATCGACGTGGAGGACGTTAAAAAAATTGTTCAGGAATATGTGTATAGTAAATGGCTTATGCCAAAATACTGTAATTTAGTTTATCCCCAAAAAATGTTATTATCTGAATGGGCCAAACTCTTCGGGGCTACATTTGAAATAAAAAATAAATCGGGGTTGGGTGAACCATATATTAGTTCCATCCTAGCTCCTTCTTAGGTGGAACGGGGACAATCATATCCTTCTCAAAGTCGATATAGGGTGTCATATTTTCAAGTGAGTTTCCAAACTCCAATTTGGGGTAAATTTTTTGCGTCTCTGGTATGGGAATATCTCGTAGAGTTTTCACACCATAGGCTTCAGCGATTTTTACAAAATCAACTATGTCTCCAAATACATCATTCTTTGATGTCGCAACATATTTTGAATTGAAGTAACTATCTTGGAACTGTTTAATAATACCGTAGCCACTATTGTTTAAAATTACAATTTCAATTGGGAGGTCATACTTCTTGACAGTTGATAATTCTTGAATATTCATCTGGAAACCACCGTCACCAGCTATGCAGTAAACTTTCTTACCCGTTCCTATCGCGGCACCAATCGCGATAGGAAGTGCACATCCCATAGACGCATTACTGAAGTTTGTGAAAAGTTTCTGACCACCCCTGAGTGTGGCACATTGCATTGTCCATACCAGATTACCACCTATATCTGGTACGATTATACAGTCATTTGGTAGATCTTCAAAAAACCCATCCAGATAATCATAAACAGCTGAGTCACCTTTACGCATCTTCTCTTCATCATATTTATGTTTCCATTCATTAATCTTATTAACCCATATCTCAGTAGTCTCTTGATGGGTGTAAAGGCAAGGACCCATTTCAAAAGAAGAGTCATCAACAATAACACTATCGAAGAAGTTCTTGGCATCGCTCACTATACCGAGGTCAATTTCAACACCCTTTTCAGGCATCTTATTGATTTCTTCTACATCGATATCTACCATAATTTTTTTTGAATGAACTGAAAACATGGACCCATTTCCACCAATTTGACGACTGTCGAGACGACTCCCGATCGATATAACAAGGTCTGCATTTTGAACAGCATAATTCACAACTCTATCACCATAAACACCTATAGAACCTATGCGAAGTGGATGGTCGGTTGCACATATATCAAATGCACCCCATGAAACCATGAATGGTATCCTAGTCTTTTCAACAAACTCTATAGCCTCTTTCTCTGCACCCGCGAGCTTTACACCGTGACCAAAAATGATCACTGGTCGTTTACTCTTATGAATATATTCCGAAATGTCATATCGTGGAGTGACTCTACGACTGTGTGTCACGAGGTTAATATTTACATCTTGAATCGTAGTCATTTGAAGATTTACGGGTAAATCCATGAGCACGGGTCCATACCGTGGTGTCTTCAGTTCAGTTAACAACTCCCCGAGAACACCCTCGAGTTGTCCAAGTTCTGGGATATGTACAGACTTCTTCGTGACATCCTCAAACATCTTAGCTACGGGCATTTCTTGAAACCCACTTTGTCTTGGTTTTGAGTTGAAATTGGAAAGATCTTCTTTCGTGTTCACTTGACCCGTGATGAAAAATACAGGTACAGAGTCGTACCAACACCCACATACACCATTTAAGATATTTTGAACACCCGGACCACTCGTGACGCATACACAAGCAACTTTACCACAGCTTCTGTAATATCCCTCAGCAGCCATAGCTGCTGATTGTTCGTGCTGAAAACAATAATATTTCACTTTGGGGTTTAGAGAAACTGCGTTTATGAATGGAACTATAGACCCACCAGTTACTACAAAATATGTATCTATACCATTCAAGTAAAGTGTGTCTATGATATAATCACAGGTATTCATTTGTAATAATTGTTTACAAATCTTTAATCATAAACTTAAAGATGTATATGATATCTATTCCATATGATAGCTTTGGTGTCTGTACATGATCAAAAATACGAACCTTTAGCTGAATGGACTCTTCATAAAAATAAGAAGGAATACTGTGAAAAACATGGGTACATACTCGAATATGCTGACGATGGTGGAGCTTCTCTAACCGGGAAGCCTATGATGTGGCCACCACCGATTCCCGACACACATATCCCAATTGGATGGGGTAAGATATTTCTTATTAAAGATGTGTTCAGGAAACATCCAGAAGTTGAATGGGTTTTTAGCACCGATTGTGATGTTATGATTACGAATATGGACACAAAAATTGAGGATATCATTAAGGAACATGCGGGTGGAAATACACATGTCATGATTCCAGCCGACTGTAACGGTATTAACTGTGGGAATATGCTTGTTAAAAATACACCCATAGGAAAGGCATTTCTGAACACCGTGATTTCGGGTATGCCACTTTACAGGAATTGGTACATGGTTGAAAATCAACTTATACAAGATTTGGCTATAGGTTCACATTTACGAGAGAATGGTATCACCCCGGGTGGGACATTTTGGGCGGAAGTCATTAAGGTTTTACCTCAACGCGTAATGAATTCGTATGATTATACTAAATTACCACTGCTAAAAAATAGACCCAACTTTAATGATATATTAGGAACAGATGGGCAATGGCAAAAGGATGATTTTCTTATCCAGTGGCCAGCCACCGATCTCGAATATAGAATCAATGCCGCCAAAGACCTAAGTAAAAATAAATCTCCATGAAAGCTATGGACGAACACGTAGAGTTCAAAGATTCTTATCAGGATCTGGAAGCCAGGGCTGATGATATAGCATACAGTCTCCGTAAACTACCAATCGATTACAAACTCGCCGACAGATGTGCCGAAATTGAATTTTCTATAGAAGATATCAAAGAGTGGTATGACAAACGAAAGAAAAATTTTGAGGAATACGAATTGGAGAAGAAATTCGTATTAGACAGGATCGATTCAATTGACGTACAACTAAAAAAGTTACATAATGATGTTGAAACTCTCAAATTACGAGAGTTTTCTCATGACCAACACGGAGGGTCGTATTCACGATTACCTCAAATCCGGCGTCCGTGATATTTTTACAAAACGCTACATCTTCAGAGCACGTGTCTCTGATGATAGTCCCATCTTCAGCTTCAATCTCAATGAGAGGGTAGCTAAAGTATGGATACTTCAACTTTTCGATGACACCCTTACGACACGCAAAGAACCCCATTCCATTATAAGCGACTGGAATGAATTTGGGGGTAGACTCAAAGTCTTCAACTTTCATAAATTCAAATGTTCCAGTTTTCTTGAAGTACTCCGTGTCCCACTGTTTAACACACGCATAATGTGTGAGATCTTCCATTCGATAGAGACCAGAAACAACTGGATATTTCTCTGTGTTATCTACGAGTTCAATAACCTGGTCGGGTGTAAACATGATATCTGAATCGATAGTAAGCCATACATCGTAATCTAGATTCCCACCGAATGGAGTTTGGTGAGCACCTCTAAGAACATCAAGACCAAGTGTTTTCATTCGTGAAAATGTGACATAACTGGAATATTCATTGGTCATTATGATTTCATATCCCCGAGATTTCATAGTCATGATTGTATTGATGAGGTTCATCATGAACCTTCCTGAATACGTTCGACCGGGTAGTGCGATGATGACCTTTGTCATTTTGATAGAATACCGAGCACTTCTTTAACCACTGGGTGACGGACGATATCCTCATCTTCCATCCTGACATGTGTAATGTATTCAAGATCTTGACACTGCATTTTATATATGAGATCTTCAAGACCATTTTCTGGACCAAGGTCGGATTGTTCGAGATCACCTGTCACGATGAGCTTAGTCCCCTCACCGACCCTCGTGAGGAGCATCTTCATTTGATTGGGGGTGGCGTTCTGCATCTCATCAGCGATGATGAGTGTATCAGTGAATGTTCGACCTCGCATGTACCCGAGTGGCTCTATCTTGACAAATCGATCAATCTGGTTGTATGAGAAATACTGTTCGAAAATATCAAACATGGGTTTTGTCCATGGTTCCATCTTCTGGTCCATGTCCCCTGGTAGGTATCCCATGTCCTCATCCGCTGCTACGATTGGTCGTGTCAGAACGATTTTGGGGCGTTGATACTTGGTCACGTGTTCAAGGGCAATTTGACATGCGAGCATCGTCTTCCCGGATCCCGCTGGTCCAGTTCCTATCACGATGGGTTTGGGCGAACGAAGTGCGAGTGCATATTTACATTGACCGGGGGTCTTAGGGAAGTTCATCTATTATGAGCAATGGTTTTATTCAACGTCACTTTCACTCTCGTTAAAATCGGAAGAATAATCAATCGAGTCAAGTGTCCGTACTTCATGTATTTTACCACAGTATTTCTCGGGATTTTCGTTTAGAATACGTATCCATTTTAGGTATACCTTGGGTAATGCATCATAGACTTGCTCTCTCGCTTTATTGAAATTATTGACTGTGAGAACATTCTGTGTCACGGCGATGGAATCCTCAAAGTTTACAGTTATATGCCACCAATCACTCGGTAAAAATACAGTTTCCCCTGGGAGTTGTATAATATCCTTATGTGGTAAGTGTTTGTACTTGGGATATTCTTTCAGAAACCATTCAGCACCCCGTATAGTTGAATTAAAGTCATCTTCAGATTTAAACGTTTCCGGTGGAAATAATATCCACCGTTTCTTTCCCTGTATCATAGTGTTCCATGCACTTGTACATACTGGATCCACGTGGAGCGACGTACCAGCTCTTTTCGTACTCAATAATAACCATCTAAAATTTGGTCGTTCTTCTTCAGATAAACAATCGAATAGATCTTCATCGAACCATTCGGGTATTGTGTATTCATTAAGAAGTTCTCTCATTTTTTTACCTTTATCCGCAAACGTACTATCAAATATAAATATCGGTTCATCATCTTGTCTATGTTTAGGTGTGTTTACATAATGATAATAATAATTGTATTTGAGATTACCATTGTTTCCAGTGACTTTAAACTTACATTTTCCGAAACGTTCTTTGAAACTTTCGAATGACCAATTTTTCATCGCACTCCATTCATTTGGTACATCTTGGATTATGCATGGTGTATTCGTATGTAGATACCGTTCTCTAAACTGTTCTTTTGAAGTTGTCTTCACAGATATGTAATCTACCGATTCACCAAATGGTGTTTCCAAATTTACAGAATCAAATAACTTGCCTATACCACGAGAGTCCCATGTTGATTCTATATCCTTTTTGAATGCTCGTAAACGTGTACCAGCTCTGCACGTCTCAATAAAATCACCGGCATAGTTTACAGTACCCACGTCTGCACCAACTGCATAAACATGATATATGATTAATACGAGTAAAGCTACGATCGGTAATACATATGATCTACGCATCTGATTTCTTTTGATATTTTTTTTATTAATATATTACAACATGGATTTCCACTTCATTAAGTTAAATTACAATGGTACCTATCTTAGTCTTGTGGATCCTAAATCGAAATCTCGTTTCGTGTGTTTTGCTGAAAAGGATATGGCAATGAAATGTATAGATTATTCGGCCGAATTTAGGGCTAGAAATCGTATATGGCCATCCCTTGACATGTCATCGGAGAACAGGAAGTTAGAGCGAATGGAGCAGGTGAAGTTTCCGTATGGATCGCCTCGTATCATAAAACGATCGTTGGAAATTGAGACACTCGATTTTAACACTTTAGATAAAATAGCGTGTAGAACCAACGTCTCATTTTACTGTATTTTAGCATTTGATGTCATTTTTGGTGCCAACACAGAAACGGTAAACATGACTGGCCAAGAAATGGATGGCGTTGCGAGTCCAGAAGACTTTGGTGAGTGGATGGATTTTAACTTAAAAACAAAGTGAGTGGTATTTATAAGATGTGTGGTATTTTAGCATTTTTTGGTGAAGAGGTGGACGTTTCACCATATTTGCTTTCTCATCGAGGACCAGATGATTACGAAACAAAGACATTGGGTAAATGTCGTATGGACTATTATCGTTTATGTATAAACGACTTAACGAAAGCGGGTATGCAACCTTTCATAGATGATGGGCGTATGTTGATTTGTAACGGTGAAATTTACAATCATAACAAATTTAGAACTGGATCTGAGAAGAGTCAGAGTGACTGCGAAGTTCTACTCCCTCTCATAAAAAGTTTCGGTATGGTTAAAACTATGGAAATGATCAATGGTGACTTTGCCATCATATATTCCGATGGGAAGAGAATCATGGCGGCGAGGGACCCAGTCGGAGTCAGACCTCTATTTTATACACGGTACGCAGATGGTTCGATCGCATTTTCGAGTGAGGTCAAGGCGTTACGATTTTTGAACTCAAGAATTGATATATTCCCTCCGGGTCATATATATGATTCATACATTGATGATTTTGTATGTTATCACACCGGGTACTGGAACGTGCATAAATATATTGAAACACCAAATGTTCGTGACCAGATTAGGGATGTATTCGAGACTGCTGTACATGACCGAATCGCTACGACCGACCGAGAAATAGGATTTCTTCTCTCTGGTGGACTGGATAGTAGTTTAATTGCTTCGATTGCTTCACAGAAACTCGGTAAAATCAAAACATTTTCGATCGGTTTAGAAGGGAGTCCGGATTTGAAAGCGGCTCGTAAAGTTGCTGACTACCTCAATACGGATCATACAGAAGTTAAGTTCACTATCAGTGATGGAATCGCACATCTTGGGGATGTGATTTTTAGCCTTGAGTCATATGATACTACGACTGTGAGAGCGAGTACACCTATGTGGTTATTGTGCAAATACATCAAAGAACATACAGATTGCCGTTATATATTCTCTGGTGAGGGGAGTGATGAAATTCTGGGTGGATATCTCTATTTCCATAACGCACCATCCGTCGATGAGTTCGCATACGAAAACATGCGTCGTCTTCGTTTGATTCACCAGTTTGACGGGTTGCGTGCAGATAGGTGTGCGGGGGCTCATGGTTTAGATTTGGTCGTCCCATTTCTGGATAAGAAATTCATAGATACGTGTATGACTATAAACCAAAACCTGAAGGTGGACCCGATTGAAAAACGTGTATTGAGAGAGGCGTTTATGGGGTATCTACCGGATGAGATTTTATGGAGACAGAAGGACGGAATGAGTGACGCAGTCGGGACGAATTGGGTAGATGAAATCAAAGCGTACGCGGAAAGAGATGTCACTGATAAGGTTTACAGAGACACTAAAAGTAGAAGCCGGGGTCACAATATACCCATAACAAAGGAAGAGGTGTTATACCGGAACATTTTCTGGAAGTTTTATGGTGAAGATTGTGATCATCTCATCACAGAAATCTGGAGACCAAAATGGACTAAAGTAAGAGACCCGAGTGCGCGCTTACTTATAGAAAAGAATCATACCTAATATAAATGGCGGACTTTGTAAAGAATTTCAACTGTAAAAACGAAGACCATGTGATGTGGTTGAAGAAACTTGGTGGAGTAATGGCCAAGTCGATGTCTGGTGAGAGGATCAATGTTGAGGCTGCCGTGAATGATAACCCTCTACCAACTAAACCCGTTATTTCTAATGTTGCTGACTGGGCATATGTACACTTTCAGTTATGTATGAAGTATGCGAACGCAGTTCTAAGTGAGGATGCGTTCGTCCCCGGGAAGAAGTGATAAATATTCATCTAGCGAAAAATCTTGTGGATCCGAATTTTCATCCATGCGTACCAATAGTATCTTACCATAAACTTCCTCATCTTCAAATGGTTTTGGTAAGATATTCTCATTCTTAATTATTCCGGGGTTTTCTGGTTTCATTATAACCACATCTATGTCAGGCCATTGACCAATAAATGTAGCTCTACCAGAAAGTATTTTAAACACTTCGTTTTTTGAAGGCTCTATATCCAAGTGTATTTGTTCTATAGAGTCACGTGTTTCGTGTATAAGAACAGCCAATGTCATCTTAAGAGGTGTGTATAAAAAAAATATTCACAGAATATAAATGTTTAAGCTCCGTGAGAAGCATATTTTGGTTGTAGTTTTTGCCGTGATAGCTATCATAGGTATTCGGTATTTAAGGGAGACGTACCGCCCCATGGGTTCTGATTACCGGTACGGGTTCGTAGATACCAACCCCACCCGTAGAACGTCTCAATTCTTTGATAACTGTTCTCCTGAGAATATGGAAGACTGTACGAGGAATAATCCATATGAAGGTCTTCCTTTGCCCTAAGTCACATAAAAGAACGAGTCTTTTATAAGATAAGTACAATGGAAAATCCGACCAGGTGCTTTGTGATTAAACGCCTATCTACTCTTCTCGGGATTCCTGAAGATGATACAATCTGTTTGAATCTCGAGAAGAATATTCTAAATCACTCTATTGAAAAATGTCAAAACCCTAATGATGCCGCATGGGAAAATCACCGTTTCGCGAATGTGTATAAGCACAAGTTCCTGCAAATTCAATACAATCTGAGACAATCACCCGATTTGAAATCTAAAATCGTTAGGAAAGTGATAAAAACCAAAGATGTAATCAATATGAAACCGGAAGAATTATGGTACGATGGACCATATGCCAAGAGAATCGAAGAGAAGATTCATCTTGATATGAGAAGGCAATACGTTGAAAAGGAAGCTCGTGCTAATTTAGTTGGTCTTTTTACGTGCAATCGGTGTAAGTCTAATAAGACAACGTATTACCAGCTTCAAACGCGATCAGCTGATGAACCTATGACAACTTTTGTGAGCTGTCTCAATTGTGAGAAAAATTGGAAGTGTTAATGTAGTGTTGAGAATCTGTTAAATCTGTTGGCATGTCTCCAACAGATAATATGAATCTGTACGGTAAAGTCCTTTTCATTGCAGATTTCGTTTGTGGTGTAGTGAAACCTATATAGTCGTATGAAATATTAAATGATGCGAGTTCATTAGCTGTCCAATTTATAATTTCCTCCGTACCTAACCTCGCTGTAATTATAACAATTTTATACCCTAAATACTGAGCCCTATACAATAACTCGATAATGGGAAATATTGGTTGTTTATTTACAAATATAAGAGTATCGTCTATATCAAACATTACCGCATCACCATCCATAACCCTTCTGTTTGATATATACTCTATTCCCACACTCTTGAGATTTTCCATTAATTATATTAAAGATTTAAATTAAAAACTTGACAGGTATGATTGTCGACGTACAATGTGATGATCATAGCGTTCATATAGCTAAGATTGTTAAGGATTCCGGTGATTCGTGTTCAGTTAATTTCCTTGAAAGAATTCATTCAGGTGTTTTCGATTTCAGTGATCACGTGGAGATGATAGAGCGGGATTCCATTTCGGGTTTTTATGATGTTGAGAATCTCGAGGATACAGGTATTTATGTGCAGACTCACAGAGGATATGAACTCGTCGATGATAGTGAAGATGAAGATTTCACATGTAGTGATGTTGAAAGCGAAGAAAGTGATGATGTGTCTCTAATTGATGAAGAAGACCTAAGTTCTCTATAGTTTTATATAAAGTAAAGAAAATGGAGTATAAAGAACCTAAAAAACGTGTGACTAAGAACGATAAGAAAAACAAAAAGGGTGTCTATACATCTAAACATATACGAAACATACTTAAACAAAAAGAGGCAGCTATAGACAAGAGAAACGATGGCCCCGTACCACCCCCCAAATGCTCATTATTCCCAAATGGACGTGTCTGAATATTCGGAGACGGAAATTTTCAAGTTCATGGGAAAAACTGGCAAGAAGTTTTACTGGCTCACACAAAAACTGGGACTGGATTACTTGTGGTATGATAAAAAGAGGAAAATTATCGAAATTTGGGGACCGTATTATACGCACGTCAATCAACAGTCAGCTCATGTAATCAAATGTGAGATGGATTTTTTTCTGAAACCTAAGTTAGAGGAACTCACGTCCAATAATCAAGATGAGCATGTACAAACGACCGTCGCAGCGTGTTAAAATAGACCACGATGGTCGGTGTCATGCACCCGCTAGAGAAGGTACATTTTTGTACAATCTCTTGAATCCCCCACCTACGAAGTTTCCAGTGAAGACAAAACAACCTGTGTATCACCAAGATGATTATCTAAAACTTCTAAAAGCGAGTGACGAACGCATGGGTCTTAAGTATGTCGATCCAGGGTTACCGATTGTGACTCCAATTGTCTACCACAACCCACTACAAGAACCCGACTTACCGTACAGTGATCACATTCGTGTAACACTTAAAATCTTGAAGAGTGGTATCGTACGAGTGAAAGTATACCCATCTATCGCAATTTTACATGAAAAGTATTGGAGTAAGTGTGTGGTTGCACCAGTGAAACCCGTTATACAAGCGTTTAAAGCTTATGGATTCAGTGACAATTTCATTAAAAATATTGAAAAATCTCAAAAAAAGGCGGACTTGTTTAAACAAAAGGTTGGTAAAATAATCGAAAAAATATTTGACAAGGAACCTGTTAAAAAGGTGAAGAAGAAAAAGAAGCAAGAAGAAATTGTTGAAGATGATGTCCCACCAGTTCCAGATGAACCAGAGGAGGAAGAAACCCTTGACGTGGAACCTGATGAAGATGAGGTGGAAGAAGAGGAGGAATATGTCTCTGATGGAGAATGAGTACCTAAGTAGTTTTACACATTTTAATAAAATAGTCATCATGAATATATTTTTTCTTTCGTTACTTCCAATAGAAATCGCTCATATGTCATGCGATCAACATGTCGTCAAAATCCAATTGGAAATATGCCAAATGCTTTACACTGCGTGGCACTTTTCCAATGAGGAACACATTGTTCACGAATACGCTCCGTTTACAAAAGATGGAAAACGGAGAGGATATCGCCCCGCACATGTGAAACACCCTATGACCATGTGGATCGCATCGAGTCTTGAGAACTATTTGTATGCGTGTGAGATTGGTATTGCCTTGACGATGGAATATACTCACCGGTATGGAAAGATTCATACATGTGCACAACACCTCTCATGGTTACATGAAAACAGACCTTCACATTTCGAGGAACGAAGAAGTCTGACGGCATACTACTCTGAAGAAGGTATTCCCGAATGTATGCCTGAACAGTACAGAAGACCCAGTATTACAGATGCGTACCAAATGTATTATATGATGGATAAGATGTCTTTTGCTCGATATAAAATCCCAGTGAATACTAAATGATCATAGCGACGACATTGTTCGATCATCCCCATATCAAGGGTACCGTGGAGTTTGAAGAAAAGGGCACCAAGGTTGTCATCAAAGGAAATTTAAAATCCACAAAGTACAAAAATAGTTCGCATGGATTCCATATACATGAGGCTGGTGATTTGAGTGATAAATGTATGGGTGCGTGTGCACACTTTAATCCATATGGTAAGAAGCATGGAGGACCTACATCTAAAGAGAGACATGTAGGAGATTTGGGAAACATTCGTTTCGATGCACGGGGTGTTGCTAAATTTAGAATGGAGGACAACCTGGTAAAATTGAGAGGAACTAAAGCCAACGTCATCGGTCGGTCGGTCGTCATTCACGAAGATCCCGATGATCTGGGTATGGGTACCTATACTGATAGCTTAACAACTGGACATGCCGGTAAACGGATAACATGTGCGGTTATTGGGTACTCTAAGCGGATGTGTACAAAAACATAGCTTCGGGTCGAGTCTCGGGGATGTCCATGTATCCCAACTCTTTCAAAAATCTATGCACCTCTGTATCTGGTGTAAAATTATGTATCTCTATAAGAATCATAGGCATGTGTTTTTTAATAGTTTCCTTAGCACCTTGTAAAGCTTGTAATTCATGACCTTCTACATCGATCTTTATAATGGATGGTACACCTTCATAAATATCGTCGAGTCGTTCACATTTCACAAGGATTCCTTCACCTTTCATATCATCTGTTGGATGAAAGCCTGTGCCTCCATAATTAATCTTCGTTTCAGATTGACACCCTTTACTCGGTAAAAATATCTCATCTATACGCTTTTCATTAGAAAGTGCGCATGGATACACATTAATATCGTGGTTTGTTCGGTTTACTTCTGCATTTTTGTCTACGATTGAATGGTACACTGGTTCAAATGAATGCACTGGACCATACTCGGAAAAGATGAGTGTGTTGTACCCTATATTCGCACCCATGTCTATGATGTCTGTGCCCGGTTTATAATGTTTTTCTACATCCATACGCATCCACGCATCCCACTCATACCCTCGAGCAATACATGGCCCGATATACTCGTCATTTGCTATGACAAATACATCATATTTTCCATTGTTTACTTTGACCACATCAACACTCATTACACTTCTATGTAATAATTTCTTTAATAACAATAGGAATGAATCTAGTTTTCATAGTAACAATTATTTGTGTTGTGTTTGTACTTATGAATACAAATTCTCGTATTAGTACCTTGGAAAAGGGCAAACATGATGTTACCGCCCTAATTAGAGATGTCGAAAACATCCAGGATGTTCCCATCGATAGGGTTGGTATTTATAAAACCGACAACCAAAATGCATCTTGGGCACATGATTTCAAACGCTCGAGTATCAGAGAGATTTTGAATACAGATGATGTGAATGCACGTCTACAGTATAAAACTGATATGATAGATGATACACACCCCCTATGTGAGGTGATAAAGACTCATTTTCCCACGTGTCGTCATACAGTCGATCGCCAGCTCCCACATTATACAGTCAGGGTTTGTTCTAAAAACTGGGAATTTAAGTCACACTTTGACTGTGGCCACAACAAAGTAGTATGTCTATATGGGCGTAAGAGATTCTTAGTATTCGACTTATATGATAATCACAATGAGCTCGACATTCTCAAATACACCAAGAATATGCCAACCGACACTCTAAAAGCGTTCCTGATTGAGCATGGTATAACCGTAAATGATCATTACTTAGAACCCGGTGATGAGTTATACATTAAACCAACAATGTATCATCGCGTCGAATCAAGTGATTCCAGTATCATAATGGGATATTCACCACCATTTTCAGATATGGAGTATTGCACTAATAAATTTGACGAATTTTGGCCGAAGCAAGGAAAACTTTGCACGAATAGTAGATGTATAGAGTAGTGGCCCAATCACAGATGCACTTGTGCTGAAAAAGTGAGTTAAAACAATGCCACGTGTATTATACAGCATGTTCAGCATTGGAAAAAACTTTACCGCGCCCACTGTCAAAGTTGATACCAAAGAACGAAAGGTGGAATACCATCCAAGAACATATACACAGTTTATCCAAGGGCTCAAGAATCGTGAACTCCCTTCCGTGATTATACGACCCAATAAGAACATCGCAGTGTTTCAAGAAGAGAATGGTGATTATGGTGATGTGTCAATTGCACCGAACGAACAGTTGTGGCAGACCCTAATGGAAAGTGAATCCGAAGTTCTCATAGACAATACCCAACCTGTATCTCTCATCGAAAATGTTGTCATGTTCTTTTTTATTGCTTACATATTTACCCTTGGTCGTACCCTATTCGCCCCTAGAGGTGAGGGTGGTATGGGAATGCCAAATCCTTTCATGAAGTCTGCTGAATTTAACATGGAACAGGAAGTTACCACACGTTTCAAGGATGTTGAGGGTATCGACTCAGCTAAGGATGAGCTCGAGGAGATTGTTGACTTTCTCAAAAACCCCGAGAAGTACTTTGGAAGTGGTGCCCGAATCCCACGTGGCGCTCTCTTGGCCGGTGAACCAGGTACTGGCAAGACCCTTTTAGCTCGTGCTATCGCGGGTGAATCGAGTGTCCCCTTTCTCCAATGCTCCGCGGCGAGTTTCATCGAGATGTTTGTTGGTGTTGGCGCTAAGCGTGTCCGTGAACTTTTCCAACAGGCACGAGAGAATCAACCGTGTATCATCTTCATTGATGAGATTGACGCTGTTGGTAAGAAGCGTGGTGGAACTACTACTCCTGGAAATGATGAGCGTGAGCAGACGATTAACCAGCTTCTCACTGAGATGGATGGTTTTGACAATGAGACTGGTATCGTGGTGATTGCTGCTACAAATAGGATTGATATCCTAGATGATGCACTGCTTCGCCCCGGTCGGTTCGACCGTAAGATCCAGGTATCCCTTCCAAGTGTTAAGGGTCGCCTCAAGATCCTCGGTGTCCACGCTCGTGGTAAGAAGTTTGCACCCAATGTGCGACTCAAGAATATCGCGAAACAGACGACTGGATTCTCTGGTGCTGACCTCGCAAACTTTCTCAACGAGTGTGCTATTAGGGCTGTGAAGGATGGTGACGGTACCATCACAAACGA
>Ga0206682_10001382_pt1 | contig 23982 bp, 39 predicted proteins | sample M240m12015metaG_FD_155444 | JGI IMG/M metagenome (GOLD analysis project Ga0206682, IMG submission 155444) | Ammonia-oxidizing marine archaeal communities from Monterey Bay, California, United States - M2 40m 12015 | ecosystem: Environmental > Aquatic > Marine > Intertidal zone | place: USA...
AGTACACGAGCGCAGAGACGAGCGCAGAGTACACGAGCGCAGAGTACACGAGCGCAGAGTACACGAGCGCAGAGACCTCGGCTGAGACTAAAGGTGGTTTTTTTTTGGATGGCTCGCCTCCATCTTGGCCAAGCTTCAAGTATCTAGAAGGTGAGATCCACGGTAATCTCACAAAAACTCGCACGATGGCGATGGACGATAGCGGAATTATCCATTCTTTGGGTTATAAGTCAGATATGTATATTGAGACAGACACTCTCAACAACTCTATAAAAAGAAATACTAAAGGGAGTCATGGGTTTATCGGAAACGTGGAAGCTTCTGATGGGTATACTTATTTTTTACCAGCATATTCTAGTTCTATTGCTAAGTTAAAAAGATCAACTGGAGAAATTACACTAGAAAAGAAATTCACCTCTTGCCCTCAAGTTAGATCTGGAGCAGAGGGTGCGAATGGTATTATTTACATGCCGTCATATACTAAGACTTTAAAAATTTATACTTTAGATACAAAAACAGGGGAGATTGGATCATTTACTCCTCCACAAACAGGATTCTTTGGACATGTATGGGGGGCAGCAGCAGATCCAAATGGGAATATTTACATGCCACCAGCTTTAGGAAATAAAATCCTTAAAATAGATAAGAGTGGTACAACATCATTGCTGGAAGGTAAGCCTGTCACCTCTGGGGTTTCTGGGTTTAGTGTTAAATATGTTGGAGCTACATACGTTAAGAGTGTGAATAAAGTAATTTGTTTACCAAGAACGGGGAAAAAGATTTTAATTATTAATTGTGCTGATGATAGTTATGAGGAGATTGATTTGCCAGTAGAATATTTAAAGGTAGCTAATAAGAATAAAAACTTCCACGGTTATCTTGCTCCTGACGGCTGGCTTTACAGTGCATTTTGGGGAGACACTAAGTGCTTTAGGGTAAATCCACTTACTCAAGAAATCCAATGGAAGGACTATGAGTATGAGTTTATGGATGGTTGGCCAACAGCGAAAGAGGGTTCTGGCATTATGAGTCTTGGTACTGGCTATTCTACTTGTGCTACAGTTAAAGGCAAAGATGTTTTTCTTGGATTAGCGGGAACTTCTAGAGCTGTTAAACTTGAATTTTAAATACCTTATGACAAAGAAAGAAAACGAAGAGATTGTTTCAATCAAAAAAGATATTAGCGATCTTAATGATACAATCCAAATTAGAACCAGAGGTTTAAAAACTATTGCTGTATTTTTCGGCACATTGTTTGTTCTGGATGCAGCAATGCTAATTTATAGCATTTTAACTAAGTAAAACCCATAATTCCAGCTTGACTTGAGGTCGAAACTATGGAGAATATGGTGTAGGACGATGGGCGAGCGAGTGTCAGACAACCCTAGGGAAGCTGACCTCGCCGCTCTCATCCGAACTTTCTGGTGGTTTGTGCATATCACGACATGTGGTTTTATTATTGCAAATACTATCAGGCATTGGTAACTAAATTAAAATTATGAAAAAAATATTATTGTTCGCGTTTGTTTGTTTGCCTCTATGGGGCGTAGCTGCTTGGCATGGTTATAAAGAACCAAAAGTACAAGTTAAAGAGACTGTAAGGGTTGTATCTCCAGAGAAAGTTGATGCTCATGTTTTTCTGACTAAGTGGCAGCTTACTAAAATGCTCAAGACTTTTGAAGAAGATGCTCATCCTGCTGATACTTTAAAGTTTAAAACGGTAGTAAAGAGCGATGGCGATGGATGGAGGATTTCTTCTACCCATTTAGCAAGAGGCGCTGAACCATATCCAATCCCAGAGGGGAAGTACTTTGTTATTGATTCTTCTTATGTGGATCACTCAGGCGACTTTAAATCCTGTGTTGAGTATGCCGATAGCTACAAGAACTTTCACGATTACATTGTAATTAGCGCAGAATGAGCTTTATGTACGATAGTAGGGTTATTGGACCCAAAGGATATCAGGAATTAATGGTTGTTATTTTAAATAAGGAAAAAAATCCTATTGATTCCTGTTGTTATAAAATAGACTCTCCACAAGTTTATGACTTAATGTCTGCTAAAAAAGGAGCGCACGATTTTGGAATAAAAGGTTGGAAGTTGGAACCATCTGATCAGTACCAAGGTTTTGCGAATAAAGTAATTAAATAAAAATAAAATTCTATGCAGTACATAAGAATGAGGGAAAACTCTTTGAGATATTACATGGACCCAATGTGTAAAATCCTTCATAGAGATGGGGGTCCAGCAGTTACTTACAACAATGGTTGTGAAGAATACTGGAATCTAGGGGTCTTACATAATTCTGATGGACCAGCTATAGAAACAAAAAACGGAAAGAAAGTTTATTATCTTTTTGGTAAAAGGTTCAATAATTATACTGACTGGGAAGAGAGTAAAAAAATCTTTAATATATCAGAATCCTCTAATAAGGTGTAAATATCATTCATGAAGATTACAGGCAAGCAAACAGTAGAAGTTGAGATATCTGAAGCTCAAAGGCATTTGATTGCTTTGGATTACATTTCGGAGATATTTGAATGGGATACAGACTACTTTATCGAAGATGGTTGGGTGATCAAAAGAGAGATAGCCCACACCTCACATTCTTTTGAATTAAAGAATAAAGTAAGGGAAGCCAGCAAAAAGGATCAATGCCTTTATGATATATTTAAGGTACTAAGGAAGCAGTCTTTTTAATGCAGGGTGCATTTCTTTAGGGTAAAGCTTCCCATTTTTTACCTCATAATCTTTGAGGTTTGGCTGAAGTGTTTCTTCATGACTCACGGTCACGCACTTTTGCTTACCTCAACAAGAGGAGCAAGATGTAGAGAAAACTGCTGCTGTAATTAGAATTAATGTTTTTTTAATCATGACTTATCTCCTTTAGCTTTTTCTATTTGATCAGATGTTGGCGCTCCTTTGTCACCCTTCTTTCTCATCTTCTCTCCAGAACCTCTTTTGATTCTTTCTTTTTTCTTTCTGATATTCTCCCAAAGACTACTGTCGGATTTTTCTTTTTCTTTTAAGATTTCATCGTGACGCTTCATGAAGGTTTTGTGATCAGGTCCAGCCATGTACAAGGTTTTACCGTCTTTGGTTTTATGGGGGTGTATACCTTTTAAACCCATTTTTTTAGCGTCTTCTAAAGCCTCCTCTTTTGTTTTAAAGTAGTGCTTACCAACATCAGGAGAAGCCTTAGAAAAGAATAAGGTACAGTCTTCTTTATTTATTGGGTCATTAATTACCACAGAAGCTTTGCTCTCAGCTTCTTCAAATTGAGAATAACAAACAGCGGCTCTTTGTTTATTGTCTTTAAATTCTTTTTTGTCGGAAAGATCGACCATGCATCGACTAATAAATTTAGATTTATTTTCTCCGTTTTTAGGCTGTGGTAATGGCATATTTAAAATTACACAAAAAAGCCCAAGTTTAAACAGGATTTTGCCAAATATGCAGAGTGGAATTTAATTAAAAATATTATTATTATCTTTTAAATTAAACGAATAATTAAAATTCATTTTTGTGTCATCATCCAAAGATGCATTTTCGGAAACTGAAATTAAAGAGCAGTTTTGAACTTGGTAGGTCTTTTCCGAAGTCTCACTAGGGTTAAATTTTATAATTAAATTTCCTTTCTCTAATACCAGACTTGATAGATCAACTCCTGTTACCTGATTCTTTAAAATAGAAACAGATATTTCGCCATTTACGTTTGGATCAGGATACCTGTACTTGGGTACTTTTGAACCTATTCTAGTTACTGGAGTCCTATCTAAAGAGACATCTATAGATACAGAGGAAACGCAGTAGCTGGTTGTGTTAATACCTTCATCAAAATTTGTGCTTACTGTTATATTATTTGGATTTAAAAATGCTATATCAGAATCAGAAGTTTGGTTGTTGTACTCAAGATTATTTGTATCATTATAAGATATCGAATCTGCTTGAAAAGATACAGATCCTTCTGGAATCTCTCCAACCTCCAAGTTTAAGGAGTAATTTTGCAAATATGCACCGCTAATTTTATTTTCTCCAGCTAAATCTCTAATTTTAAAGTTTAGGCTACCTGTAGATAAAAAACCACTGTCGGTAAAAGCAAAAAAAGGATCGTTAGTTTTCTGCTCATTTAGAATAAAATCTAATTTTAATTCAGTAGTCTGATTAGAATTTAGAATTCTATTTTGAGTACCAAACTTGCCCAACTCAGATAACTCTGTAAATTGTTTTTGAGAATTAAACGAGCATTCTTGAATTCCGACTAGTCTGCTCTCTGTAGAGTCTGTATAATTAAAGACCTGAGTGTCGCTGGAATTCACTCTTTTAAATGTTGGCATAAAAAAAATTACACATAATGTAAAGAAAAGGCTTGCACCGAATTAAAAATCCTTTAATATAGCGACATGCAAATCAATAAAGCGTTCAGTGAGTGCATTGGTCAAGAGTCTGTAAAGAAGTCTTTAAGCTTGTATATAGATGCTTACAAAACCACAAATCGTTTGCCGTTTTTGAATCTAACTACTCAAAAGGGTGGGGGTAAGACATTCTTTGCTCGAAAGTTTAGAGAAGCTTTGGTCAATAAAAATGGTACTAGACCTCCCATGCTTGAGATCAATGGCAAGACTATTCGTAATGCTAGAGCTTTCTTTGATCAAGTCTATCCTTTGTGGGTAGAGCATAATGCTTTTTTGTTTATTGATGAGGGACATAATCTACCAAAAGATTTGCAGGAGATTTTCTTAACTGCATTGAATGTAGACAAGAATCCAAGAAGGTCTGTGGAACTAGAGGGAATGAGGTACGACTTCGATTTCGAGAAGATTTCTCTATGTATGGCTACAACAGATCAACAGAAACTTTCTGAGCCTCTTAGAGATAGACTGAGAGATATCTCCTTTGAAGAGTATAGCCCTGAGCAACTCTATCAGATCTTCGAAGATAATCTAGAGTGTAAAGTTGACGTAGACCCTGCTGCAAAAAAAGATATTGTTTCTGTTTTTCGTGGCAACCCAAGGGATGCGGTAGTTAAAGCTGAAGATGCTAAAGTCTTTTCTGCTGCTCGTTCTGCTAAGAAAATCACCAAGAAAGTTTGGGCTGATATCTGTGATACGATGGCGATCCATCCCTATGGTCTTTCTAATTCTGAAATGACAGTTGTCAAGGCTTTGGCTCAAAGGGGTTCGATGAGCTTGAATGGGCTTTCATCAGTTACTGGCTTCCAAAGGGCTGCGATTCAGAGAGATTATGAATCCATGCTGGTCAAGAAGAATCTAATGAAGATAGATGGAAAGCGTACTATTACAAAAGAAGGTAAGAGACTGGCTATTAAAATGAATTTTATATAGGCAGACTAACCTTTTATATTTATATTATTGAGAACCCAAGGTATGACTAGATTCTCGACGCATCGAACATACGCTTCTTCATCATTGTTTTCCATGAAGGCTAACCCCGTCATCTCAAAAATCATATGGGTAACCTCGTGAACCAGTGTCCACCAGTGCTGTTCTGGATCTTTAAGACATTTTTTATTTAATTTAATTAGCTTATCGTCCATAAAGCATTCCCCCCAGTCTTCCATCTCCTCGTAAACTACCTTTATTTTATGATCCAGTACGTTTATCGAGGATACTTTTCTCATCTATATTAATTACACTTCTTCATTGACTAAATCAACTCTTGAATTTAAAATATTATTATGACTGTAAAAGAAGAACTTAAAATCGTAAAGGAGACTCAGCAAATCCTTGCTGGCTTAGATTTGGAAAAAAAGAAAGTCTATGATGAGTTGGTAGAAAAGATTCAACCTGAGCCTAGGTTAGAGAGTTCAATGTGGGATTTTGTGTATAATGGAGTTCAATGCTATATCTACGATATTGAGGATTTACTTAAAAATAGAAAAAAATCGCTTGACTCAGAAGGGTGAATCTATATCCTAACTGAGCAATGAACATATTCGTTACAGATAAAGATCCATACAAGGCGGCGCAAAATCTTTGTGATAAGCATGTATCCAAGATGATTGTCGAGACCGCCCAGATGCTGGCTAATTGTTTTACTCTCGACACCTTGGCTGAACCTGATTGCCCTAGAAGTCAAAAAGGCTTCCCTCGAAAGCATTCGTATTCCAAGCACCCGTGTACAATTTGGGCTATGAAAAACAAAAGTAATATGATGTGGTTAATCCGTCATGGTATGGCTATGGCAAGAGAAAAGAAGTTTAGAACAGACAAGGATCATTTTTCTGAAAAGTTTATCCAATGGTGTATGCTTAACATGCATAAATCAAATGTACCTGCTGGTCAGCTTTCAGAATTTGCTGTAGCTATTAGCCAAGATCAAAGGTGCAGGACTCATCCTAGGTTCGATACTCTTTCCGTTGTGGAGAAGTACAGGGAGTATTACAACTACGATAAATCGCGCTTTGCTAAATGGACTAAGAGGCAAGCTCCTAACTGGTACAGTGTAAAATGAAAAACTTTTTTGAAGAACTAACCTTAGCATTGGGGGCTGCTTTTCTAGGGGTGGTAGTAGGTTTCTTTGTGGGTATTGTATGCTGGGTGAAGTTTCCTTTTGTGATATATAGAACTGCTAGGGCTAAAATGGCTATAAAGAGAATACAGGAGGCAGAGGAATACTTAGAGAGGAATGGTCAGGGTACAAGATCTAAGGACATTTGGGCTAGACATATAGAGAGAATGGAACAGAAAAAAAATTATGACAACTGAAGAACTGATAAATCTACATATCACAACCTGTGATAATTGTAGGGATATAATGAAAAAGAAAAACAGTGATTACACTGGCGGCAAAGGAGCCACCGATGTATTTGCTAATTTCAATGCATCCTCTATATTGGATATCGATCCAGTACAAGGATTATTACTTAGAGTAATAGACAAAATTCAAAGGATTCGTAGCTTCACCAACGACAAAGAGTTGGCTGTGCCAGATGAATCTGTTGAAGATGCTTGTGATGATATAGTGAACTATGCTATATTGGCCAAAGGAATGTTAAAAGACCAAAGAGCTAGAGATGCAAAAAACCTTTAAAATCAATAAAAACTCGTTGACAACTTTCCAATATACGATACTATAACCGCATGCAAGACAGTAAAATCGCTCTAGAGATCAACGGTCAGCGTTACGAGACTGAAGGTATTGACATCATTTACGCTGTTAATGACCTCCTGACCGAAGCAGGTATCCTTGAAGAGGGTGACACCCTTGAGCTTCTTGATAGAGATCAAGATTATATTCTCCATAAGTATTAAACCCAATAACAAAGAAAAAAAATGGCTAAACGTGGCAGACCAGCAGGATCAACATCTTTTGTAAATGTTGATATGAGAACACTAAACAGACTATTCAATGAGAATGTTTCTGTTCAAGTAAGTAGAATTTGGCTTAAGAACCTCGGCATCGAAGTCGAAGAGTCAAAGAATACTAAGATTAAAACCCCATCTCATGTAGAGGTTCCAAATTCAGAACCTAAGATTGAGATGAACCTTCAACCTTAATTTGCTTAAATGAATTATATTATAAGGTACGAGGTATATGATAAAAAGAATCGTTGGATGGGAGGTTACTCTACAAAGTTAGATAATATAAAGAACTCCTCCTCTTCCTTCGATATGGCTAAGATAAACGCCTCTCAATCAAATGGGACAGTACGAGCTATATTCAGCGACGGCTCAGAGAGTCAAGTGTACCCCAAGTAAGCTCGTTCATTACAGTGCATAAATAAGCAGTTCAATCCTCTTGTTTATGTATTTTGTTATAAATTATAAAGTAATTTTATTTTGGGGCTAATTCCAATAGTGTTTATTACCAGTAGAATACTCTACAAACCTTATAGGTACAATAAAGTACCCAGATCAAGTAGGTACTCTAAGTCTTCGAAGAAAGTATAATTTAAAAGAATAAAAGATAATTGTTATTACGTTTATTATTATATAGAATAAAGTCATTATAAAGAACAAGTATATAGGGGATATAGATAGTATAGAAAGAAACTAAAAACATTATAAAATAAAGGATTCTAAGCTATTCTAATAGAAATAAAAGGAATGTAGGTATGTGGCCAACGCGCTAAATAAACAAATCAAATCATTCTGTACCAAATCACCTTCCCAAACCCCACCAAACCAACCAAAATAAAACGCCATTTTGCGAGGTTTACGCTTAATAAACACAATTAAACAGCTTTTTGGCAAATAAACACAAATTATTTTAAACTTTTACTGGCCTTAATAAAACTTTTTAAAATAAATGAGTGCCAGCCTAGGGGTAAATAAACACCCCATACCTGCTTTTTTAAAAAAAATAAACAAACCATTATGTACCAATGAAACACAGTGAGCAAGCAAATAAGCATGAGTTCGAAGTAGATCCTGAACAAGCCGAACGACTGCGGCAGATGCTGGGCCTAGGTTCTAACTTCAGGCCAGAGCAATTTAAACAAACAAAAAACAAGCGCAGACTACGCGCAAAGATTGCCAGATTTTTTGGCAAATAAAGGTTGCCCGATTTAATCGCAAATAAGTATATAGTAGATCCCGCCTCCTGAAAAGGAGCGCGGGCTTTTATTTGAGCAGTAGTTCGAAGACCTTCACGATCACCCCGCAGGAGAATAGACATGAAAGCAACAGCATACAAATAAACACAACGTTCTCAAAGAAGGTTCGATGATTCTCATTCTTGTACATATAGTCATTATACCAAAAGTGGCTAAAGGTTAAAGGGAATATTTGCAAATAAACGCCCGTACATTTTGTTTTGTTCTTTTAGATATTGATTGATTTATTAAATCCAAAAACCTCTCTAAGTGACTGATTAGTAGGGAGTTAGGAGGCTCCGCCCGCCCCCGCCCGCTAACACGCTGATATTCAACGAGTTACGGGGGTTTTTTATTTAATGTATTCTTTTACAGAGAGGCAGTTAAACTCCATTGCCCTTTGATCGGTAGGATCTCCAGCCTCTCCAACCTCAACCAAGTCGATAGCCGCAGCCTCCGAAGAGGCTTCAACTTCAAACTGCAAGCGGTTCACTTCCTCCATTATAACCAAGTAGTTTTTAATCTTCATCTGGCAACGGCTCCTTTCCATAGTCGAGGTAATGCATATGTTGCTTGGCGTACTGGTAAACCTTAGTCATTGCTTCCTTAACCTCTTCTCTTTCTTGATAAGCTTTATCCCAAGCTTCATTCCCAAGAGGGTAGTAATCTCTCTCATGGAAGTCTGTATCATAAAGCAGTTTAACTTGAGCATCGCTTACAGCGCAAAACAAATCATTGTATTGTCTGCGTAGTCTATCCTCATCCGATCCATTCATGTGGATCAAGGGCATTGTATGTTTTTTAATCATGATTTTAATTCTTTTTCTTTTTCATATTCAACCAGTTCCTCATCTATTCTGAAAGAACCCTCTATATAACTGCCATCTGAAGGTAATGGAGCATCTTCTGATTTACTGATTGCTTCCTCCCAAGATTCTGCTTCTACCACTGTTGTACCATAAACCTCCCATGAGCATGGTACTTTATAAAACTTAGGACTAGTCTCCTCCTTTAATCCATCAATGAATTTTGTGGCTTGATCAAGTGTTGTCAACAGGGTACCGTCTCCGTTGTAGATTTGTCCTAGGTTATGAGTCTCAATGTAAGAGTGGAGGAGAGCCTCAAGTAGTTTCTTTGTGCTTATTTCTGTATTCATAATTTAAATCCTTTCTTTTACTTGTTCAATGACTAAGACAAAGCCCAACTCTTTTAGAGCCTCAATGTCATAGTGAGTTAAAGTTTTTCTTCCTGTTAGTTTCTTTATAGAATTCCTTACAGATTCTTTTTTTACATAAGTTAGGGTATTACCGTAAACTTCTTTTCTTTCTACTTCTATAGTCATGATTTTAGCTTTTTTTATAATTAGGGTGCCAAGTTGGGAATTCTAATTTTGGGGCCAATTCTGTATACCCTAGCTCTGTGAAATGTTCATGCAGTGAAACCGCTCCATGCTTGCATATTTCAAAGAAAACTTGTTTCTTTTCGTCAGTATATTCAAAGCAACAATCTGCTCTCCCCGTCTCACACTTAGTTGCTCTAAATGTTTTAGGGAATACTCCTGTCAATTTAATTGTTTTTGGTTCGTTCATCTTTTGCTTGTTGTATTTTTTTCTTTCTGTCGATTCTGTCATGAAACCATGCAGAACCGTATCTAATGTTTCTTGATTTAAAGAATCTATCACAGGCTTCACTTACTATGCGAGCATTATTTACAGGCATTACATCGTACATCCCAAAGTTTCCTTGTGAGGATTGCTTGATTATATCCTTTTCCTCGACAGCTTTTAGGATGCCTTCATCTTTTAGGGCGTAGTAGTCCCTCGCTTTCATTTCCATTTTATTTTATTTCTTTTATGATTTCTAAAAGGGATTGTTTATCGACATTGATCATTATTTCAATCTCATCTTTGTCGTCGCCTAAGAATAGAAGGCAAACTTCATTTGGATTATCGGGGACGGGTCTTTGTGCTGTTAATTTCATCTTTTAAAAAGGTCTATAATGATAATGATTAGGGCTCCGATTATAACTAAACTTATATGAATTTCTCCTATGTCCATTATTTCGGCTCCACAACAAAACCTGTTTCGTCTTTTTTAGCAAGACCTTTCTCGACTAATCCAACGATCACACCTTTAGGATCTTTAAAGCGCAAATCGGTTTTGTCTCCGTCTACCACTTTGTATCCCATATATTTTTTAGGGAGGGAACCACGGAAAACCACAGCGACGTTGCCACCTAATTCAAGAATTGTTTTCATCTTGTAATCACTTGTCGATTCACTGCGAGAAAAGGTGAGGTGATAGTTGTCAGGCATTTTGCCATCAAGCCAAGCTCTCATCCTGTAAAACCCTTTGGTGTAATCATAGAATTTTACTTTAGGGAACTCTTCCATAACATTCAAAGAGCAGATTGGAGGCTTTGTTGTCCTCCCCTTGCGGATATTCTCCCAAGGAATATCTGAGGTTAGATTTAGGCGAAAGCATGGAATCATTTTATTTTTGGCCGCGCTAACGATTGCCTTGCTGATTTCAATCCTTAAGTCTGACATAAATCCAACCTGATCTTTAAAGAATCTTTTGGTTTTGTTAATTCTGGAATCTTGTACGTTCGGCATACAACCACGCCCCGCAGTATCTAAACAAGCAGCACGACAACCCGCGCTTGCCCATTTGCAGACATTGTAACCTGATTTATTGGCGGGAGAAAGATGGAGCCCGAATGTACGGTAGCCAAGCACTTCGCCCTTAACTGTTTTAGTGTTGCCTTGATTAAGTAATTTCATAGCAGAAGTATTTTGACAGGATTTTTAACGCACACAAGCCTTTTTTAACTATTATTAATCTTTTTTAAATGCTTGACTTTGCATTAATTATAAAAACCTCGTAACTCATTGATTGATAGGGGCTTAGAAGGCGGGGGCCGCCCCCGTCCGATAACCCGTTGATATACAGTGACTTAGAGCGTTTATTTTTTTATTGACAAAAGAAAAACCCCGCCCCCCATGCAGAGGGGACGGGGCTTGCTATGTCTACCCAGAAATTTATGCGGGGAGTACTAGGGCCGACTCCTTATCCTCCTGAGATATAATCTCAGAAGTATGGTTGGCGAACTTGTCAAAAATGGATTGCATTCGCATAGTACGGTCTGCAAGCTTGGTGAGATCGCCACCCTTGAGATTCTCAGTGATGGAGTTGTAGAGGGTCCAGAGAGAACCGCCTTTGAATTCCTCGTGGCGAGGGTTGCGAAACTCCTCGACGGCCTTGTAGATGTCGCGAGCAGGGAAAGCCTTGGCATCGACCAAGTCAACGATCATAGCGGCGGCATCACGGACCTCGGTCTGCTGGTAAGCATCAATGCGCTTGCCCATATCTTGCCAGTGGGAAGTGACACGGGCAACGGCTGAAGCCAGAACACGGGGAAGGTCACCCAAAATGTGGGTGGTGTGACGGCGAGCAAGCTTAACATCCGAAGAGAAGCAAAGGTTTTCGCAAACCATCATCTGATTACCCGCAGCGATAGAAGCGGCAAAAGACTTGTCGTGAGCATTCCGAAGGCCCAAAACAATGCGGCGATCATCGCCAGTAACATCCTGACCCTTGAGAGCGAACCCTCCGAAGTAGCGAAGGCCACCACGGGCAAGAGCGTGTTCCTCCTCGGTAACCTCAAGACCTGCGCGGCCAAGAGTTTCGCGAGTCATCTTCACCAAGTGGTGATGTGGGATCGGAGTATGGGACTCTGTACCCTCTGGGGTTTGAACTCCAGCAAGTTGCTCCGAATCGACTTTGTTTTTTGCGTAGATAAGCATAATAGTAGTTAGGTTAAAAACGAGAGACTGTCTCTCGACAGGGGGATTATGACAGAAAACAGATTGTATGCAACACCTTTTTAATCTTTTTTTGCAGAAAAAAATGCGCTAACAATGCCAAATATTTTAACAAATAAACTTGACTAACATCGCCAGATATTTAAGCAAATAATCGGCTAATATTGCTTAGGTTAACAGCAAATAAGCCAAATATTTTATAACTCACTGACGCTCAGGCAGTTACAGAGGCTAATTAAAAGAAAAAACCTCCTAACTCACTGATACTCAACGAGTTAGAAGGCGGGGCCACGCGCTGCGCTCTAAGACGCTGATAATCAACGACTTAGAAAGCTTTTTTTATATATCCATGTACTCTCCGATTGCCTTGCCGTCCCGCCAAGCGTGCCAGCCCTCCACGGATATGCCTGAGCAGTAGTCTGCCTTAGCGTCCCCCTCGGAGAGATTTTCCCAAGCGATCTGAGAGGCTTTTTGGGAAGCGGCCTTGGGAGAGCGCGAAATGGCTACTCCTGTGTAAACTCCTGTGCTGGCGACTATGTAGTAACTGAATTTGTACATGAGCGGAGAGTAACAGAAGAATTTGTTTTTGGCAATACTTTTTTATATAAAAGTGTAAAAAAAAAGACTCCCTTTCGGGAGCCTTGAAAAGCGATTTGGATCACTTGGTGTTTTCAGGAGTGGGGTCAGGCGTGGAGGCTTCCGCGATACGGGCGAGACGCTCATCCTCCGCTTGCCACTCGCGATAATCCTCATCAGAGAGTTGCTCGCGTACCTTGCGGTATCCGTCATATTGTGCTTGCAGGGCTTCCCAGTCGGTGGTGGTATGTATATTAAACATGGCCGAAGGGTACAAAAACTGTAGGGTATGGCAAGCTTTTTTATTTATTTTTTTTGCCTCGTAAGTCTTTGATTGATAGTGGGTTAGAAGGCGGGGCGGGGCCGCGACCTCTAAGTTCCTTGTACTCAGTGAGTTACGAAGCTTTTTGCTTTATTCGTTTGGGAGTATATGTCAACTAAAAAAAGATTTATTTTTATGCTTTACAAAAGAAAAAACCTCGCCCCCCAAACATTAAAAGGGGACGAGGCTATGTACTAGGCTTTTATGCAGTTACCTAGTCGGCGATGAATTAACCAGAGGAACAAATGAAAACCCCCCGCTGCATTACCTACCACACACCTAAAAAAGAGTTTTGATCATTTGGATTGCGGTGGCGAAGCGGCCTTTCACCTTGGTGATACCTGCAACGTGGAGGGTGCGGAACTTGCGCTCCCCTGCGTCGTCGAGGTCGCGGGTGGCAGCTACAACATAACGCTTGCCATTGGATTCTGCGAATCCATCGGTCTGGATTTCTTCCACAAGGAAGTTTCTGATACCGTCAGCCTTGATGCTGCTTTGCCCAGCATTGGCGTAGGTGATCACGCGCTTAGTGAGTTTAGATTCAAGGGCGTATGGTGTTAGTGTGTATAGGTTTTTCATCAGGGATAGTTTAAAGGTTTTGAGAGATCTTGTCGAGGATATTTCTGCGATTTTCCGCTTTTATTTTTTGGTCTTGTTCCCACTCCCGAAGCTCAAGGTTTCCAGCGATTACCATGAGTAGAGTGAGGCCAGTGAGACAGAGAAAGGTTTTCATATTACTTAGAGGATTTGATGAGGAGTTTGGCGATCTTGTTGCTGACAGAAAGCATCTTGCGAGTTGGCTTAACTGGCATTCCCTTGAATTCTGAATCGAAGCGATAAGAGAGAAGCTTGCGAGCTTGAGACTTGAGTTCTTTCTGGTATTCTTGTTGCTGTGTCATGTGAGAAGTATAGTTGAATTGGGGCTGGAGTCAACCCCTTTTTAAATGTTTTTTAATTATTTTTAAGATCGCTGATAACGACGCATACCGTCGCGATCAATGCGCCCGAAGTGAAGAGTCTTGAACACTTGCTTGTTGCCAGTCTTGCTATCGTGACTCTTGTCCACGACCTTGCACACTGCGAATTCATTTGTCATGCGCTCGATACCGCGAAGGATGTACATACGAGGATTGCCATTGTTGGCGGTATAGTAAACAAACTGTTTTCCTGTTAGGCTAGTGATGCTTTCTTTAGTGATCATGCGGAGAGTATAGGGCCAGACCACCAGAATTAAAAGCTTTTTTTGCATAAAATTAATTTATTTTTTTATCTAAAAAGCTTGACATGGGGTTAGATTATATTATGGGGAAAAACCTCGTAAGTCGTTGATACTCAAGGGGTTAGAAGGCGGGGCGGGGCGCTCCGCGCTAAGTCGTTGTCGCTCAGTGAGTTAGAGCGTTTTTTTATTAAATGTTTTTATTTACTTTTTTTACCCTAAAAGGCTTGACAATCTCACCGTTCTGATTTAAAATGGTGGCATATTTCTGCGAGGGCTATGCCAGACCCACGACCCTTCCTTATTTAACGTCTTACGGATCGCTTAACCGTGTTTGTACTCACTTGACGAAAGTTTATTGATCTAGGTTTTTGGCTTTTCTTCTTGGTCATAAAGATTGTCTATGTCTCCCAAGTATCCATCACACGCATGGTCTTCATCTTTGGGGCAATCCCCATTACAATATAAACAGCTTGGCGCATCATCAAGTGATGATATGACGGGAGGTAGAGGCTCGATACCAAGCGCCCAAGAAATTTCATCAATCCCTTTATTGGCTTCCTCCAAGGTAGAGAAAGCGTGATCGAGAGATATTACCCAACACCCCTTCTTTTCTTCGCTTATTTGAAAATGGAACTGCATAGTTTTCTTGGTTAGTCACACCCATATTGGGAAAAGCTTTTGAAAGCAAAGTCCATGTCTGCATCTATCTTATCACGGGGGATAATCATTTTCTTGCCATAGTCTGGGTTAGGGACTTTCTTACCATCAACCCTCATCTCTCTCCAAGGGTTGAGTTTAAAGTAGTTCTCGCCGTCAAACTCTAACTGCATAGAGCCAGTGGCCCAATCATGGATTCTTTTTTCTTCTTTACTCATGTGTATTGCTTTAGTCATCTTATTTTTGTTTACTTGCCGTATATCCAGCGAAGCTCATCGCTCCACTCCTTAACCATCTCAGCCTCGACCCCTTGTGGATTCTTGCAAGCGGCGGGAAGCCACTTCCTTATCATGCGCTGGAGCTTCCGCATCCTAAGCCATTCACCCAAGTGGATGCCGATGGCGAAAGGGTAAGTGAGAATGAGAAGGGCTTTGCCCTTGGTGTCTTGGTCTTTGAAGTTGTGTAGGTTCATAGTGTTAGTGTACTGCTTTTACTTTGTTATCTCTGAATGCACCGAGTGCGTCGTTTAGGTGTTTGGCTATGTGAGGGTCAGTTGCCCTAAGTAGCCAGATAGCCTCTGAAACTTTATAGTCTAATTCAAGGGCAGCTTTCCGCTCCTGCATAAAGTTGTTGAAGTTTAGGTTAGCTCTCTCTTGGGAGAGTTCGAATGCTGTGTCAGTCATGGGAGTATTCTAGTATAGAGTTGGGGTTAGTGTAAAGATTTATTTTGATTTTTTAAAGACTACTTTGCCAGTCTCCATAGTAGCTTTCCAGTCGATAGGGTTGGCGTTGCGCTGTTCTTCGCGCTTCATTGTGTCCTTGGCAAGTGACTCGCGAGCATCTAAAACTCTTTCGTGGTAAGTACGGCCTGTGTTGTTTGCTTTCATGTGAGTAGTATACATTAAAAAGTGATTTAAAAAAGCTTTTTCTGCTATTATTTTAATTTATTTACTTATCCAACCGAACTTAAAAAAGTCAAAGTGACCATTGTCATTGCCATACTTAAGATATTCCTTGACGATCTCTGAACCGTACTTATCTTCGATGTCTTTGTACACACTGCCAGCAAACACCTCATCCATGATCTGAAAGAATAAACTCTTGTTCATGCCTCCACCATCTTCGTTGGCGTAGTTAAAAGGCTGCATCTCTTCTTGTTTCTTCATGGGTAGATTTTACCACAGTATCGACTAAACTAAAAGCTTTTTTTACATATAAATGCATTTTTTATTTAGGGGAGGGGTTTTCTGAAAATTTTTACTTTTTCGCTTGACAGCATCTGAGCGGGGGGGTGGTGAACACTATAAGTAATTTCTTTTTAGAAAGGGACGGGTTTCGAGATATAATAAAATACAAACACATTAGATAAAAATGTGTAAATAATAAAAACAAATGGCAAAGGAAAATAGCTTATTGCTGGGTCATATAGAATTGACAACAAAACAAAAGGAGTTTTACGACATCATGACAGATGACAAAACAAGAATTGTATTTGTGGGTGGTCCAGCGGGTACCGCTAAGACGTTTTTGTCGGTTTACAGTGCATTAGATTTATATAATACAGATAAGAACTTAAAAATATTATATTTGCGTAGTGTGGTGGAGAGTGCGGATAGGGGGATAGGTTTTCTGAAAGGAGACATGGATGATAAGTTTGGGCCATATATGGCACCCCTTTTAGATAAGATTGATGAATTATTAAATAAGCCTGAAAAAGATCAATTAAAAAACAAGAAGGTACTTGAAGCAGAGCCGATTAACTTTCTGCGTGGGTGTACGTGGAGGGATAAGATAGTTATTGTGGATGAAGCCCAGAATATGAGTGTGAGAGAATTGACTACTGTGCTTACAAGGATAGGTCGAGGGAGTAAGTTATTTATATGCGGGGATAGTTTGCAAAGTGATATAAGGAATAGTGGGTTTGATAAGTTGTATTCCTTGTTTGAAGATGAGGTTAGTTCCAAAAAAGGAGTATATAGTGTATCTTTTGATAAGGCTGATGTCGTAAGAGATAAAATAATTAGTTATCTTGTAGAAAAAATTGAAAAAATAGGTTAATATTTACCATGAACAAAGTTTTTTGTGTATCTTGTGGATTCAAGAATTCGTATGAGGTGACGAAACCGAAGTTTTGTGCAAACTGCGGTACGCCTATCTCTGGTGGAGTTAGGCCCAAAGAGTTGGCTCAAGAAGAAGTTGAGGATGAACCTGAAGTTTCTAGTTTGGCGAGTTTAGATTTAAGAAAGTTGCGTCGAGATATCGTCGCTGAAGCTAATACACAAAAGACAACACTAACTGATTTATGGAAATCTGCTTCTGAATCTGATGCGGTTCAAGAAGAGTATAAGAGAAACGCTCCTAATCTTCCAGAAGGTGATGCTTTATTGAAACAAACTCAAGCTGACTGTGCCTCTTCTAGGCCCACGGAAATAGATGGATAAGGAATATGAAGACCTTATTCCAGAGATAGAGCAAGTACTCGCTAAATATAGAGCTAAATGGCAACTAAATGCATTAACATGGTTAGACTATGATGATGTTTGTCAGATCATAAGGCTACATATTTATAATAAGCTTCATTTGTGGGATCAGAAAAGGGCGTTTAAACCTTGGGCTAGTGTTTTGATATCTAATCAGATAAAGAATCTGATAAGGAATCATTATAGTAACTTTGCTAAACCTTGTTTACAGTGTCCTCATTATTCTGGGGGTTTAGATTGTAGTATGACTAAAAGCGGGGAACAAGATACTAGTTGTTCTTTGTTTGCTAATTGGCGCAAGAAGAAAGAGAATGCATATAATTTGAAGTTACCATTATCATTGGATACATCTATTTTTGTTTATGACAACTTGTACGATGAGAATGTTGATTATGATAGAAAAGTGGCCAAGATACATGAGTTGGTTTTGAAGGAATTGAGTGAGAAGCATAAGATAATATATACAATGTTATTTATTGAGAACGCTACTGATGAAGAGGTTGCTAAGAAGTTTGGTTTTAAAAAAGATACGAGTAAGAGGAAGACTCCCCGATATAAACAAATAAACAACTTAAAGAAGAAATTTTACCTGATAGCCCAAAAAGTAATTAAGAAAGACGATTTAACATGAACAACTTTAAACTATCAGAAGAACAGGAGAAGCAGATTTTAAAAGAGTTCAAAAAGAACCCTGACTTGATGTCTATCACCCGAAAAGTATTTAAAGACGAGAATATTGACGGTAGGTCTAAACAGGGGAGAGCGGTGAGGGCTTTCCTAGCCAAACAAAATAGAGACTACAATACTTCTCTAGTCCCTAAAGCAGATAACCTAGAACTAACTCAAGAACAGAAGTCCTTCCTTATGAGTGATAATATCCATTCGGATATGAATGCTTTAGAAGTTGCCCGATTAACGTTTAAGGATAGAGATGTCGCAAGCCTTAGCATTAAACATAGGTTGATTGTAGATTTCCTCAAAACTTATCGCCCTGAAGTAGTTGATGATAACGAGATTGTAACAAAAGAAAAATGGATAGCCCCAAAAGCTTTGTCTCGCGTTATCTCTAAAGTCAACACTTTTTGTGGTACCTCTTTCGAGGAGACAACGATTCAAAACAAACAAAAGAAGTTAATGGATCAATTGATGATCTATCTTCGTAGTCCTAGATTTAATCACTTTATAAACCAGTACTCTACCTTAGCAGACAGAGACCTTTTTGAAAGCGAGTTTGTTAGGGCTATTTGGGACAAGCCTGACCTCACTAATGATGAGTTGAACCTGTACGTGACCGTATGTACCAACTACGTGCGCCAAAAACACATCCAGCAGCGCATTGACAAGCTTAACGCACTACTAGACGACCAAGACAACGAAAGAGACATTACAATGCGTCTGACAGAGATTATCAAGGCTACGAGTGATGAACTTAATCAATGCGAAAAAAGGATAGAGTCTCTTACAAAAGATTTGAATGGTTCTAGAACTGCAAGACTCAAAGCCAAGGGAGAAGAAAATGGATCTATCTTTGCTTTAGTGGAAGCCTTCCAAGAAAGAGAAGAGCGTGATCGAATGATCATGATGGCAGAGCTTCAAAACAAACTGATTGAAGAGGAAGCTGATAGACTTGAAAGTATGGATGATTATAAGGCTAGAATCCTAGGTATTTCTAAAAAAGAACTATTATGAGTGATTTTACCTGTAAAGAATGTGGAAAGGAGTTCGACAATAGGAAAAGCTTTCACATGCACCTGAAAGCACACTCTTTGTTTATTGGAGACTATTATGTAAAGCATTTCCAGAAAAAGGATTTGTACACGGGTTCTTTGCTCCCTTTTAAGAATTATGACCAATACTTTAGAGAAGATTTCTCCTGCAAGGAAAATTATCTTAATTGGCTTAAAATCACACCTTCAGAGACCTGCAAGGAATATGTTGAAAACAAAGCTAAATCTAAATTCACAGATAAGAAGATAACGATATCCCCTCCTAATTTGTTTTATCAATTATCGGACATGGCCGACATTCAAACCTATAGGAAGTTATGGGGGTCTTATTCTAATTTTACAAAAGAACTGAATTTAAAAAACCAGTTTTGCAGAAACCTCCCAAAAACCTTTTGGGAATCCTCTCACGAGGATATCTCTATTTTCGTAGACACAAGGGAAAAGCTCCCCTTTACTTTCAAGAACGGCTTAGTAAACAAGTTGGACTTTGGCGACTATACTGCTGGAGGAGAACATTATTCAAAAACATTCATAGATAGAAAATCACAAGATGACTTCAGACAAACATTTGGTAAAGATATTAAAAGGTTCAGGAGGGAAATGGATCGCTGTGTCCAGTTTAATTCTTACATGTTCATTGTTGTCGAGTCTTCTATTGAAAAAATCGAAGAAGACAACAAAATATCGAAGTTTAAATCGAACCTAGGTTATGTATGGCATAATTTGAGGGGTCTTATGGTAGACTACCCAGAAAACATACAATTTATATTCGCCTACAATAGGAAAGGCGCTAAAAAGCTAATACCCAAAATCCTTTATTATGGTCAGGATTTATGGGAGGTTGATTTACAGTACCATATAGACAATAAAGTTTATGGCTTGGAACAAAGGAAAACAGAGATATCGCACTGACTTCTCTGCTAAGGATTTCAACTCTTACTTGAGATCTTTTGAAGGCGACTTGCCCGACGAAGAAGCTAAGTATTTTTTGTATAAGTTCTTGAGGGCTAATATTGCATTTACCTCAGAATTATTTTTGGGAGTAAGATTATTCCCTTTCCAAGCAATGGCTATCAAGGGGATGATGGTCTCTGACTATTCTATGTTCGTATTCTCTCGCGGTATGTCTAAGACGTTCTCCACAGCGATTTATGTATTACTTGAGTGTCTACTAAACCCTAATGCCAATATAGGTGTTATTGCAGGTAGCTTTAGGCAATCAAAACAAATCTTCCAAAAGATGGAGGATATACTAGCCAAACCCGAAGCGAAGCTTGCAAAAGAATGTGGGGTAAAGATAACTAAAGGAACTGACCAGTGGACTTTGAAGATAGGTAACAGTAGAGCTATAGCGTTACCTTTAGCAAATGGAGAAAGGTTGCGTGGATTTCGATTTAATCGCATTGTACTTGATGAGTTCTTAACTATCCCCGAAAAGATTTTCAACGAAGTTATCATCCCTTTCCTTGGCGTAGTGGAAAATCCTATCGAGCGAGAAGAACTTCACAAATTAGAATCGCGCTTAATCGAGAAAGGCGAGATGCAAGAAGAAGAAAGATATGTATGGCCTAATAACAAATTAATAATACTTTCATCTCCCTCTTTTAAATTCGAATATATGTACAAATTGTACAAAAAATACGAGGGGCTAATATTCGGGGAATTAAATCAAGATGATGAAGATGAACCAGCTGCTGATGAGGCTTATAGACTAATAATGCAATTGAGTTATGATTGTGCTCCTACTAGGCTATACGATCAAAACCTGCTTAAACAAGCTAAGGCTACAATGTCTGAGATGCAGTTTAAACGAGAGTTTGGCGCTCAGTTTGTGGATGAGAGTGACGGCTACTTCAGGTTATCTAAAATGGCTGCTTGTACTATAGCAGATGGAGAATTTCCTGCTGTTGAGATTGTTGGAAATCCAAGTGACGACTATATTCTTGCTTTTGACCCTAACTGGGCGGGAAACACAAGTGCTGACCACTTTGCAATGCATGTGTTTAAAGTTATGAGGGAAGAACAGAAGGTTTGTCTTGTTCATAGCTACGCAGTAGCTGGAGTATCTTTAAAAGAACATATGAGATATTTCCTTTATCTAATTCAACACTTTAATATTGTTGGTATCTGCGGAGACTACAACGGAGGTGTACAATTTATAAATTCTTGTAACGAGAGTCAGATATTTAAAGATGCTAGTATCAACATAGGAGTTATTGAAGTAGAACTAGAAAAACCTGATCAATGGCACTCTGATATCCTAAACTTTAAAAATCAATATAATCAAAAAGAAAGAAAGTATTGTATCTTAAGAAAACCTACATCTAATTGGATTAGAAATGGTAACGAGATGCTGCAAGCAGCAATAGACCATAAAAGAATACTGTTTGGGTCTAGGGCGATAGACGGCCACTTTGACGAGCAAAGAAAGAAGAACATTCCTATAGATGAAATAAAGTGGGATCATAAGATTACAGCTGCCTCAAAAGGAGCTAAAATGATTGATTTTATAGATCAACAGAAAAGCAATATAGAACTTACAAAGTCAGAATGCGCTAACATTGAAGTTGCGACAAACCCTCAAGGTTCTCAATCTTTTAATTTACCTCAAAACATCAGAAGACAAAAAGGACCAAATAGAGCAAGAAAAGACTCTTACTCTGCTTTAATATTAGGAAACTGGTTCGCAAAGGTTTATTTTGACTCGTTGCATATTAAGGCGGAAAAGAGACCTACCGCTACATTTATTCCATTCACAATTTGAAAAGTTATAAAGTAACTTTTATAACTTTAGTGTAACAATTGTTAACATGGAGGAAAAGCGCAAATACACGAAGAGATCTGAGTATTGGAATAAATTCAAAAGCAATGCTTCTAACAACAATTTAGATGAGTTATTTAAAGAGAATACTGAGTCTGATATTAATCCAGAGTTAGTTGGAGAATCTTTATATGAAAGTGTGGCTTCTAGGCTTCAACCTTCTAATAGAACTGCAAGCAGAAGTAATAATGTATCTCAAAACTTTGTAAAGGGTCGTTTTAAAAATATAGATGATGGACTTCTCCCATTTGATTATTCTCGTGATTCTGTAGACGCTAGAGATGCTATACAATTATGTCAAAAAGCTTACTTTAATGTACCTGCATTTCGTAGTACTATCGACATGCTTTCAGACTTCGCTGACTCTGATATCTACTTAGAAGGTGGTACAGAAAAATCTCGCAAGTTTGTAAACGCTTGGTTTAAGAGAATCAAGATACATGATATAAAATCTCAATATTTCCGAGAGTACTATCGATCAGGTAATGTTTTCTTATATAGAATCGATGGCAAACTTAAAATGCAAGATTCAGGTCAAATCTTAGAGACCTATGGTGCTACTAAAAAAAATGCACCTATACCCATTAAGTATATGGTTATCAATCCAACCGATGTTGCTACTAAGGGTTCTATTTCTTTTAATGATTTCCAATATTTCAAAGTACTTACTCCTTATGAAATTTCTAGATTAAAGAATCCTCAAACAGATCATGAGAAAGAGATGTATAATTCTCTGCCAGAAGATGTCCAGATTAGGATTAAAAACAATCAAGCTTCCACCTCTGAAAGACTGTATATAAGATTAGCATCTGATTTATTACATGTGGTGTTCGCTAAGAAACAAGACTATGAGCCTTTGTCGATTCCTTATGGATTCACAGTGTTAGACGACATTAATAAGAAATTAGAGTTAAAAAAGATAGATCAAGCGATTTCTCGATCCATTGAAAATGTTGTACTTTTAGTCACTATGGGTGCAGAGCCAGATAAAGGCGGGGTAAATCACAAGGCTTTAGCCGCAATGCAAAACATCTTTAAGAACCAAAGCGTTGGTCGAGTGCTTGTTTCAGATTATACAACTAAAGCAGACTTTGTTATACCTGACTTGCGAAAAGTTGTTGGGCCTGAGAAGTACGAAGTTCTAAATAGAGACATTCAAGAGGGATTGCAAAATGTGCTTATTGGAGACAATAAGTATGCCGACGGCCAATTAAAGATGAAGATCTTTATTCAACGTTTGGAAGAATCTCGCGATTTATTTATAAAAGAATTTCTCCAGCCAGAAATCCGTAGAATCTGTAAGTCTATTGGTATGAGATCTTGGCCTGAAGCAAAGTTGGTTAAAACAGACACATTGGATAATTCTGATATGACAAAACTTGCTACCAGAATGATGGAGCTTGGAGTTATAACCCCAGAGCAAGGAATGAAGGTTGTACATACAGGTGTTTTCCCAAAATCTGTAGACATGGACAAAGCTCAAGAAGCGTTTAAACAAAAAAGAGAAGAGGGTTACTACATGCCTCTTGTTAATAGCGTTAATCTATATCAAGAAGAAAAAGATGGCGGTTCCGAACCTGAAGTAAAAGAAAAGGCTGCTCCTATAGCTCCATCTGGAGGTAGACCAATTGGAGTATCTAATTCAAGCTTTTCGAAGAAACACATTATCAAGGCTACTCAAAAAGTTAGTGAATTTGAGTTAAAAGCATATAGAGACTTTGCTCTCAAATATGGTATAGACGAACTAGATGAGCAAAGAAAAGATCTTGTGTCTCAAGCTTGTGAAGCAATTATAGTTT
>Ga0206682_10001384_pt1 | contig 23966 bp, 9 predicted proteins | sample M240m12015metaG_FD_155444 | JGI IMG/M metagenome (GOLD analysis project Ga0206682, IMG submission 155444) | Ammonia-oxidizing marine archaeal communities from Monterey Bay, California, United States - M2 40m 12015 | ecosystem: Environmental > Aquatic > Marine > Intertidal zone | place: USA...
TCTGATTGTTTAGTTAATGTTACGGCAGAAGAGCATAATAATGATGCTTACGTTATTAAAAAAGTCAGTGAGCCTACAGTTGGAGAGCCTATCAGCTCAGCTGCTCCTGTAAACTTAAATACTCCAGGAGCTCCTACAGGACTCCAAGGCGAAGGTCAGGTTCCCGGCACTTTTGTACTTACATGGACAAATACTTCAGACTTTGATATTAACACCCATACTACAGAGGTTTATGCTAATACAACGCATAATGATAAAGATCACGCAAATACGAAATTAATAGCAAAGGGTTTGACTACAGAAAGATATGATCATACGATTTTTGACGGTGAAACAAATACAACACAATACTTTTGGGTTAGGCATGTAATCACACGAAACACTAAAAACGGGCCTAGAGATATTCGTTCTGTTTTTTCTCCTAATACTACTGCTGGGGTATCGACAGCAGCGCCTATTCGTCATAAAGGAAAATGGAATATAGCAGTAAGTTCCTTGCCTACAACCCCTGCGCTAGCAAATACTCGCTGGGGCGATGGTACAGGAGAGAAGCCTACCACGCCTATTACTGGAGATGAGGCTTGGTTCTTTACTGGTAATCAAAATGCACCTACAGGTCAAAAAATATGGCAATATACTGGAAGTGCTTGGACAGAAATAACTCAAGCAATTCGAGGAGATGTAATGGTAGACGGTACTGTTACTACTACCGAAATTGCCGATGGAACTATTCTTGCAGATAATATTGATCAGACTGCCACCGGAGGAAGATTCGGAGAAATAGTAGCAGCCGTAGGAACCTTTACTCAAGTAGATACTGATGTGTTAAACGCAAATTCAGTAATTGCTCGTGAAGTACAAGTGTTTCCTGCAGGAGGAACAGCTCCTACAGTAAGCGACACCACACTTACTGGCGCCGGTATTGATTTGAAGCAAGACGGAGATATGTACGTAGGTAGCTTTGCCGACGATAAGTATATGTTTTGGGATCAATCTGAAGGTACAATGACGTTCAGAGGAACTTTAAATGTAGACGATATTACAGGATCAAGTGCCACCTTTGCTACGCTTATGGCAGAAGTTGCTACGATTGGTACTCTAAATACAAAGATGCTAGATTCGGAAGCAATTGTTACTCGAGATATTCGTGTAGGCCCTTCGGAGGAAGTAACCGCAGGTTCTTTTGTAGTAGGAACAGAGTACTATATTACAGAACTGGGCAATACTACTCAATCACAGTGGAACTCAGTAGCAGGAACAAGTGGACAGTCTTATAACATTGGAGGAATATTTACAGCCGCGAATGTAGGTACAGGTACAGGTAAAGCGCGTAACAGAACTACTGTTGCAAAAATTGCAGGCACAACTCTTACAGGTAAAGGTGCTCATCTAAACTCCGCAGGTGACTTTTATCTAGGCGACGCTTCTGCGGATAAGTACGTTTTCTGGGATCAATCTGAAGGTACAATGATCCTTCGAGGTCAGTTAAATGCAGGAGACATTACCGCAGGTACTATTAACGCAGATAGAATTGCTGCAAATAGCTTAGATGCAGGGAAAATTACTGCAGGGACTATTACTGCAAATGAAATTGCCGCGGATGCTATTACGGCCGAGAAAGTTGATGTTACTAATCTTTCTTCTTTAACTGCGGATCTCGGAGATGTTACTGCAGGCACAATGAAAGGGGGTAGCATTCCTGATGCTAATAACTCTCCGGGAGGAAGTGAAACTGGCGCCTTTATGGATCTTACTAATGGTAGGATGGTGTTTGGTAATGCTAGTAAGCATATTTTATTCAATGGCACGGACTTAGTACTATCAGGAGTTACCATTGATGCAAATAGTATTGTTGATGCAGATGCCAAATTACCTATCCAAGAAGATGGTACTGAAGTAACAGATGATGCAGCAACCTTAAACTTTACTAATGGATTAGCGGTCTCTTCCTCCGGTACCGTAGCAAGTATTGGAGTCGATACTACTCTAACTAATAAATTATCAGGCATAGAAGCCCTTGCAGATGTTACAGATACTGCAAATGTTGTAGGAGCACTCACAGCAGGAACTAATATTACAATTGCTGCAGATGGGACAATAGATACCGTTGCTGATATTACAGGAGTAGTAGCGGGTACCGGTCTTACTGGGGGTGGAACTTCCGGGTCTGTAACTCTCGATGTTTCAGGTCTAACTACAGCCGAGATAAGCGCAAGTACTCTATTAATTGCTGGAGAAACTTTTGTAGACTCTGATGCTAAACTAATGAGCGCTTCCGCAATTGACGATCGTATTCTAGCTATTTCAACTAATAATACTGGAGACATCACAAATGTTGGAGCGGGTACTGGTCTTACTGGAGGTGGAACTTCTGGGTCTGTAACTCTCAATGTTTCAGGTCTTACAGTCTCAGAACTAGCAGCGGGTTCGTTACAGATCTCTTCTGAAGCCTTTGCAGACAACGATACCTCATTAATGACTTCAGCAGCTATTAATGATCGTATTCTAGCTATTTCAACTAATAATACTGGAGACATCACAAATGTTACAGCGGGTACTGGTCTTACTGGAGGTGGAGCTTCTGGGTCTGTAACTCTCAATGTTATTGGAGGAGACGGTATTACCGCAAACGCTGACGATATAAAAGTAGACTCAACGGTAGTACGCACAACAGGTGCTCAAACAATTGGAGGAAATAAAACATTTTCCAATAATGTTACTGTTACTGGCGACTTTACTGTAAATGGTACAACTACTACTATCAATACAGCAGAACTCACAGTAGAAGATAATATTATTGTTGTTAATAGTGCCCAAACAGGTACTCCTGCTAGTAGTATAACCGCCGGTTTAGAGGTAGAAAGAGGAGACTCTGACAATGTAAGATTAGTATATGCAGAAACAGGTCTTGGGCCAAGTAGCAATCTAGCAGGATGGGATTTTGGAAATACGAATGTAACTGCAGATACTTTTTACGGCGACTTTATAGGAGACATAACAGGTTCTCCTACTAGTTTTGGAACTTTAACAACTGACAACTTAACAGAAGGTACTACAAATCTATACTTTACAACTACTCGTGCTCGTGGTTCAATCTCAGGCGCTTCGGGTGGTGGTATTACCTATACTTCAAGCAATGGACAAATAAGTGTAGATAGCACTGTGATACGTACAAGCGGGGCTCAAACTATTGGAGGAACAAAAACCTTTACAAGCGCTCTATCTGGGACTACAGCTACCTTTTTTGGCAATGCAGCTGCAGGAACTAATGCGCTAAATATACTTGGTTCAACCAATGGTAGCGGTACTGGTATTACATTCTCTGATAATGGTACTCCGGCCGCTTCTGGTTCTGGTCAAAACGGTTATTTCACATATTATCATGGAGATAATTTGTCTTATGGTTCTGGAAATGTATTTATTCTAACAAGTAGTGAAACTACTACTACAATTCTTGCTGACGGCAAGTTGATGTACAAAGAAGGTATCTATAGTAAACCTACTTCAGGTACAGGTGCAGGAACAAGAAAAGATGCTAATTGGGACACAGCTTACGGCTGGGGTAACCACGCAAGCGCGGGATATCTAACAGCTGCTCCTTCAAAAGCTTCTCCTGTAACAGCAACCGAGCTGGGTGCTGTTGATCTTGATGATTATGCCCAACAAGCCGATGCAGGCTTTTATCATCAGACCGCTAATGCTGATGCTACAAATGGAAGTAACTGGCCAAACAATAGGGCGGGATCTTTACTTGTACAAAAAGGCGCGAATAGCGGCGGCTATGGAACGACACAGCTATTTATTGACTACAGTACTAGTGATGTTTATGTCCGAAGTATGTACGGCTCAAATGCAGCGAATAAAGCCTGGGTAAAGCTATATGATACTAGTGACTTTACTAATAATTCTTCTAACTGGAATACAGCTCATGGCTGGGGTAATCATGCTTCAGCGGGGTATTTGACTTCTCAAACCTCTCATGCAGATGTTGTAGTCGATGGAGACTTCGCATCTACAGGCTTAATGAAAAGAGGATCCAGTGCGGGGAGCTACAGTATCGTTACAGATAACTCAAGTAACTGGAACACTGCTTATGGTTGGGGCGATCACAGCTCCGGCGGGTATTTGCAAGATACCACTGATACGTTCACTGGATCACTTTCTATATCTGGTGATATTAGAGGCACAGGACAGCAACTTATTTTAAGTGCAGGAGAGTCCTATGCCTATGCAACAGGACAAACAAATGAATATGTCTATATAAATGCCGAAGGAGGTCTAATTGTATCTACTAGTCCTGATAACTGGACAGGCGGCTGGGCAGGCAGAGATCAAAGTAGCTTAAGCGGAACTCAACTTACAATAGACGGCGAAGGTCTTACTAAAACTAATATACAGAACTTTAAAACAGCTTATGGTTGGGGAGACCACGGTGATGCAAATTACTTAACTTCTCAAACCTCTCATGCAGATGTTGTAGTCGATGGAGACTTTACATCTAATGGCTTAATGAAACGAAGTTCTGCAGGTAATTACACCATAGTGTCGGATAACTCAGGTAACTGGAATACAGCTCATGGCTGGGGTAATCATGCAAGTCAAGGCTATACATCAAATACAGGTACTGTAACAGATGTAACAAGCGTTTATAATGGAACATATAATATTCCAATATATGTAAATGGAGTAATTTACCCAAATCCAAATGGCGGAAATACGACGATCACAGGCTCTACAGGAACAATCACCACTCCTAATGATGGTAACTCTAGTGAGTGGGATACAGCTCATGGCTGGGGGAACCACGGTGATGCAAATTACTTAACTTCACAAACCTCTCATGCAGATGTTGTAGTCGATGGAGACTTTACATCTACAGGTTTAATGAAAAGAGGGGCTTCGGCAGGAGCCTACAGTATTGTTACAGATAACTCAAGTAACTGGAACACTGCATATGGTTGGGGAGATCATAGTGGGCAAAGCTACATTACAAATAGTACAGCCTCTTTAGCAGCCTCTAAAATTACTAGCGGTAGCATTGATAATGCTCGACTACCTACAGACATGCAGTTGACGGCAAACGCTCCTCGCTATCGACTTCAAGAGTCGGGGGTGACTAATACCCCTAATTGGTGGATGATTGCAGACGGAGGAAATCTTAGCTTTCGCCTAAATAACACAGGTTTCTATCCTCTACAGTTTACTACAAATACTGCCAACACTGCAGTGACACAAGTTGAAATAAACTATCCCTTAAAGCTAAATAGTGTAGCCGCTCAAGCGAGCGAAACCTCTGTTCTTACTATCGCTAGTGGTATAGTAGGGCAGAGAGATCTTGGAAGTAATGCCTTTAATAGTACTACTATTCCATCTGCGGCAAACAATGCGACTATTACACTCGCTGCGGGCAGTGGACTAACTACAGGAGGTGCGTTTACTACTAACCAAGGTAGTAATGAAACTATTAATTTCCACGTAGGAGCAGGAACAGGTCTTACTGTAAATACTAATGATGTTGCAATTAGTGCAAATACTCTTCAAGCTCTGGCACGAGGTTACGGATGGGAAGGTACCTATGGCGCCTCTACTGCTGCTATTGCAGAATCTTCAGTGTACTGGGATCTTACAGAGAAGTGTGTAGTAATTTCTGGCGACTCAGATACTTCTATAGGTGCTGCTTTCCGTGCTACGCGAGTTAAAAGTGGAGAAAAAGTTAGATTTACTGTCACAATAAAAGCAAGTGAGGCAGATGCTGATGGAATGTATCTAAGATTGTATCAACACAACGGAAACATGCCAGATGGTAAAACTCATGTATCAAACAGCTCTGCAAACGGCTCTCCTTTTGTACAAGAGCATGACTCAGGAATTACTAACTGGGTTGAGAGTGGTGCGGCTCCTGCGGCGTGGACAACTTATGAATATGACTATACCGCACCAGCAGATGGATATGTGTCTTTAGTTATTCTTAACTGGTCACAAATGGGCACTAAAGAACTTTATATTCGTCAGCCTGATATTAGTAAAAGCGGGCTTAGCTTAGGTACTAGCGCTGGAACAGCTCTTGCCGGTAATACTAATATAGGCGTAACGAGTGTAACAGGCACGGCACCTATAGTAAGTAGTGGAGGAGCTACTCCTGCCATCTCCGTATCTGCAAACAGCGCAACTTCCGCAGGAGTTGTAGCTTCGGGTGCGGGACAGGTAAATAAAGTTTGGAAAACAGATGCGAACGGTGTGCCTGCATGGCGTGCGGATGCTGCGGGCTCAAATGGTGTAACTACTATACAGGCAGGCACAGGTGTAAATGCTATTAGCGTTTCCGGTGGTACTACTGCTACTGCTACTTTATCCGCTCATGCTAATCTAGAGGCTATAGCTGATGGGGATGCAATAACAGGAACGCTTAGAACTCAAATTCTGCAGGCTAATACCGTAATTGCAGATTATATATCAGCAGGCGAAATCGATGCGGGTAAAATGACAATTGGAGAGACAGGCTTAAGTAGCAATAGAATGCTATTACAAAACAGTTGTTTAAAGATATTTGAGGGTACTACCTTGCGGGTTCACATAGGTGATTTATCAAATACTACTACTTAACCATGAGAAAAATAATTCTTGACATAATACCCCAATTTGGCTATAATTCTGTAATGGAGAAAATGAAATGACAGCAGCCGTATACAACCTAGTTATCGACCAAGGTTCCGACTTTGCGATAAACTTAACAATTAAAGAGTTAGGAGCCGTTAAGGACTTGACAGGCTACTCTGCACGTGCTCAAATGCGTTCAAGCAGGACAGCCTCTACTGTAGCGGCTTCCTTCACCTGCACTGTAGTACTTCCTGTTACTAGCGGGGTTGTAAAAATGGCTCTTCCTAACGCAACCTCTTCTGCTCTTACTCCGGGAAGATATTTCTACGATTTAGAAATACACACTGGGGCAGACGCTGTTGTTAGGAGATTAATTCAAGGAGAAGTTACTTTGAATCCAGAAGTTACAAGATAATGACTATTACAAACCCTACTTTAGTGACCGTAAGTGAGTCCGTAACAGATATAACTGTCACAGGACAGGAAGAGATATCTGTAGATATTACTCAGTCAGATGTACTTGTAGAAGTAAACAATTTTGTATTACCCAATGTGCAAGACGCTTCAACTGTTGTATTATCACCCTATGGTTCTATTACAGCAACCAACGTACAGCTAGCGCTACAACAACTAGCAGACCAAAATTTTAGATCAGATACAGCCCCTACAGGAACTATAGTAGCTGGTGCATCAACACTCGACGAAGGAGATACTTGGTACGATACCAACGACGAACAATTTAAAGTATATCGCGAAACTAGTAATGGAGTTTATGAATGGGTGCCTATAATAGTAGGAGATAGTTCAGGTGATTCCGACACATTAGACGCAGGGGCCTTTTAAGGCTACACACGGAGATCCTCAATGGCTCAAACAATTTTAATCAAAAGAAGTACTAGTACTGCAGCCCCCACAGCCCTGTCAAACGGTGAATTAGCTTATTCTCACGTAAGCGGTTCAGGAAAACTATACATAGGTCGGCCTGGTGGAGGCTCCGGTGATATTGATGCAATTGGTGGTAAGTATTACACAGATATTATTAGTGCAGCAACCGCAGCAAATACAGCAGGCAAGTTAGTACTTCGAGACGGTTCAGGTAATTTCGCTTCTAATGTTATTACAGCAAACAGCTTTGTTGGACCTCTTACAGGTGATGTTACAGGTGATGTTACAGGTAATGCAGACACTGCAACAGCTTGGGAAACCGCAAGAAATCTTAGTCTTACAGGAGATGCTACTGCAACTCTTTCTAGCGTAGATGGCACGGCCGCAGTATCTGCAGCTCTTACTTTAGCAACCGTTAACTCAAATGTTGGCAGCTTTGGTGGAACTACTGCAATTCCCGTACTTACTGTAAATGCAAAGGGTCTTGTTACTGCTGCTTCTACTGTTAATGTTGCTACTGTTTTAAATATTCGAGACGCAGAAAGTACTCCAGGTACTGATGCAGTTAATCTTCTTAGTGATACTCTTACCTTTACAGGTGCTTCGGGCATTACGACTACTGTAACAAATAATGATGTAGATATTGACCTTGATAATACAGCGGTAACTCCCGGATCTTATGGTTCTGGTACTGCAATCCCTAACTTTACCGTTGACCAACAAGGTCGATTAACTAATGCAGGAAGCACAAGTGTCGCTACTGTTTTAAATATTATTGGTGATAGTGGTTCAGATGCAGTCTCTCTTCTTACAGAGACTCTCGATATCGAAGGCGGTACGGGTGTAACGACGACCGTTAGTAATAACAAAGCAAGCATCGCAATTGGACAGCCCGTAGCAACTACGGACAATGTAACCTTTAACAATGTTAGTGTCGATGGTACTTTATCTTCTGATGATATTACTGCTACTACTTTAACGGCAAGTGGTCATGTTATTATTTCTGGTAATCTTACTGTAAACGGTACAACTACTACTGTTAATTCTAATACTGTTACTATTGATGATCCCCTCTTTACTCTTGCAGGAGATACTGCCCCCACTTCAAATGATGGGCTTGATAAAGGTATTGAGTTTCGTTGGCATAATGGTAGTGCTGCAAAACTTGGTTTCTTTGGTTTTGATGAAAGCACTGAAGAATTTACCTATATTCCAGGCGCAACAAACACTAATAATGTTATGTCAGGCACCAAAGGCACTGCAAACTTTGGTACTTTAAAACTCGATAACGCTCTTACAGTGCCCTATGGTGGTACTGGAAGAACAACGTTCACGTCTAATGGTATAGCTTACGGCAACGCAGCAGGAACCCTGGGAGTTACTGCAGCGGGAGCTTGGGATAGCACACATAGTGTTGGTCAGTTACTTTCTGTAAATGCTTCCGGTGTTCCAACTTGGACAAACACAATAGACGGCGGCACATTCTAAAAATACAATTTAACTACCTCGCGTATATACGCAAGTTTTAGGGGAGCCACATGGCACAGACTATCAAATTAAGGCGCTCGAGTACCTCGGGTGCCGTCCCAACTACATCCTCACTTTCTCTCGGCGAAGTCGCCATCAACACTTACGATGGTAAGATGTACATCAAAAAGAATGATGGCACTGATGCTATCGTTGAACTTTCTGGTGACAAACTACCTCTCTCTGGCGGCACTCTTACGGGTACTCTAAACTTTGGAGACGATGTTAGAGCACGGTTTGGTGCATCTAATGATTTGCAGATTTATCATAATGGTAATAGTAGCTATATAAGAGACGTGGGTGAGGGTAACTTATATATAGATACTAATGGAGCAAGAATATCATTAATTAGTGACGGTTCTTACTCTAACGGGAAAATGGCAGACTTTGTAAAAGATGGTGCAGTTACTCTCTATTTCAATAATGTTTCAAAATTTGCCACACAAAGTTATGGTGCTTTTCTTTCTGGATCTTTATTAGCCTCGGACGGTTCACAGTCTGCTCCTACTTTTAGTTTCTCAAATGATAGTGACACTGGTATGTACAGAAACAGTGCAGATCTTCTTGCTTTTACTACTGGTGGTGCACGAAGAGGTTACTTTGCTGTTTCTGGTATTCATTCTGACAGTAATGTTTATACTGGAACTGGTGGAACATTTAGAAACTATGCTGGAACTTGGAACGCATCAACAGGTGTAACTGGAAACGGCTTTACCTTTGTAAATAGTGTTGATGGCACAGCCCTGACACTAACCTCTACAGGAGCAGCAACTTTTGCAGGTAGCGTGACAAGCACAGGGCTTACTGCAAGCGGAACTTTGACTCAGTTCAATACATATAATTCTGCATCTACTCTTTTGGGTATAAATATTGTTTCTGACGCAGGTTCAACAAGCTACACACATCCTTATTTAGATTTTAGAAGATGGACAGGCACAGGCACTAATCACTATACAGCAAGCATAGAAGTTGCGCCAACAAATGCAGATGCAAACGCGATTGTGTTTATGTCAGACACAAAAAGTACGAACACAAAAGCCACCACAGAGCGTATGCGTATAGACTCATCAGGTAACCTCAGAGTCGGGGTGGGCAATACCTTTGAACCTGTTCTTCAATTTACAGGATCGGGTCGTGCACAGGCTAATCCCGGCTTTACTTTTAATGGCGACCTAGATACTGGCATGTTCAATCCGAGCACGCAAAATACAATCGCGTTTGCTACTGGTGGCACTGAAAAAATGCGCATCACTTCTGCTGGCTTTGTGGGTATTGGTACAACTAACCCTCTTGATCTTTTATATATAAAATCAAGTAATACAGATGCAAGATTAGTACTAGATGCAGCTGCGGGAGCAGACCCAGAATTAAAGTTTTTTGAGGCAGGAAATGTAAAATATACTGTAGGGCATGATGCGGCTACCAGTAAGTTTGTTATTGGTACATCTAATGTTGATAATGGAAAAAGATTTACAATTAATAGTTCAGGCGCAATTACATTTAATGAAGCATTCACCTTTCCAACCGCAGACGGCAGCGCAGGACAGCTACTCAAAACTGATGGTTCAGGAAATATGTCGTGGGTTACTGTTGCGGGCGTAGGAAACGCTAATATTATCTCTGATGCAGATAATGATACAAAGATACAAGTTGAAGAAAGTGCTGATGAGGATACAATCAGATTTGATGCGGCGGGAGTTGAAAGGTTTAAAATTGGTAGTGATGTTCAAGTTATGGGTACAACAGACTTCAATATTACAGGTAGCAACCGACGAATTAGTTTTACTAGTGGTACAGGTACGGTAAGAACCTCTGGCGCTTCTAGCTTAAACTTTGGTACGAGTAATACCGACCGTATGACAATAACGTCAGCAGGCAACGTTGGTATCGGTACAACGGCTCCAGCTACTAAATTACACGTAAAAACAAGTGCTACAGGAATTATTGCAAGAATAGAGGGAGAAACAGGTAGATACATATATACTGGTACAGACGGTAGTGGGCACTATATCGAGCAAGTAGGTACAAGCACTGCTAACCGCAGATTAAGAGTACAAGCAAGTAACGGTAGCGGTACATATACACAATTAAATATTGAGGGCGGAAATAGACGTATATGGACAAATTCCGGAACTAATGTCGGTATCGGTACGTCCTCGCCACAGACTAACATGGCTTTAGATGTTAGAGCTAATGGTAATACTGCAGGCAGTACTGCAATCGCAGGCTACGGATATAATGCTACCGGGCGAGCTATTTTAGCAAACGGATACGCCACTTCAGGTACAGGAACTAACCGAGGTATCGAGGGTATATCAACAGGAGGTCGATCTTCTGTATCTGGGAGCATTAACGTAGGAGGGCATTTCTACGCTCAAGGTGCAGAGACTAACTATGCGTTAACTACAGGGGCTGGCAACGTTGGTATAGGCACAACGTCTCCAGGCGCTAAATTACACGTTGCCGGAGCAATTGTTTCAGAAGGAGGCTCATTTGCGTCTGCTCAAGAAGGAACTTACGCAGATGTAGGTTTAGTAATTCCAAAAAATGATTACATATATTCTGATGATGGTAGCTATCTACGAAGAATTATCGGAACAACTACTGCCGGTCTTATTGAAATTGGGCAGGGCGGAACAGCACTTATAACAGATATAATATTAAAGCCAGGGTCAACTGGTAATGTTAGGTTCTTTGCAAGCGGCAGCGAAGATGTTAGAATAAGCTCCGCTGGCAACGTTGGTATTGGTACTACTAATCCGGGGAGAAAATTAACTGTACAAGGCGCTACAGGCGACAATTTGCCTGCAAGATTTGTTGGTGGCGCAAATACGACGCATGGATCTATTGAGTTTCAAGACCCTACTACAACAGCAGATTATAAAGTTACACTAGGCTCTAAGGGAGACGATCTATACTTTCAAGCAGGCGGCGCGGAAAAAGCGCGCATCACTTCAAGTGGCAACGTTGGTATCGGCACAACGGCTCCAAATAGAAAACTTCACATATCAGGATCTGGCGCAACTGTTGCGGTTAAGGTAGAAGCAACTGATGGTGTACAATCTTCACTTGACTTAAAAAATAGTGAAGGAGAGTTTAGACTAATTAATGATGGCGGTGCATTCTCTATTTACGACCAGACAGATACGGCTGAAAGATTTAGAATAGACACATCAGGAACTGTTTTAGTCAATGGTGCCCATAATAATGGTGGAAATGCAAACTTTGCTGTAGACGGCGGAAGTTATCTTACTTTCTATGACAATCAGGTTCAGATTGGCAATAGTAGCCAGAACTGGAATTTAAAAATATCGCATGATATGTCATCTACTGCAAATATGCAGGCTTGGAATAGTAATATAGTAATAGGTAGCAATGGTAGTAATACAGGATCTGCAACAGCTCGAGATATTATATTCTCTCCCCAGATTTCCGGTACCGCAGCTTCTACGGAAAGAATGCGTATTAAGGGTGACGGCAACGTTGGTATCGGTACCAGTTCTCCGAGTGAAACTTTAGAGCTTACAAGATTAGGTAAAATTGGCTTTGGGATGAATGGAAGTTATGGAGCTCGCATAGGATACTTTGACGATGGTTCAGGGGTTCATGGGTTCCATGTAGACACAAAACACTCAGGAACTACAGTATCAGAATCTAGATTTGTAGTAAGGGCGGATAGCGGCAACGTTGGTATCGGAACAAAGAATCCAGATGCAAAACTAAGAATAGACCAAGATGTCGGTACTGTAGGATTAAAAGTTACAGGAGGTTCTGGCGGTACAAATATTGCTGAGTTTGTAAGAGATGTTGGTGGAAATGCAAGTGTTAGTATAAATGCCAGTAGCGGCGACCCTCAAATACAATTTGTGTCAGCAGGAAATACTTTTGCATTAGGCGTAAATAGTAATACCTTTGAAATTGCAGACAACTCTTCGCTTGGAACTAATACTCGTTTTTCGATTACGAATACAGGTAACGTTGGTATCGGAATAGCCGCTCCAACTTCTCAGCTTCACCTGCATAAAGATGCAGGCACTGCATACCTTAAACAAACAAATACCGCGAATGGTCAAACCTTAGAAATAGGAAACGCATATAGTTTATATACTGGTGCGAATGGTGCACATAGTGCGATTGCTTCAGATCAAGTATTAGCTTTTGCCACTGCTGATGCGGAGCGTATGCGCATAGACATCTCGGGCCGACTTCTATTAAATGCTACCAGTACTGCTTTTGGAGACAAATTGTATGTGAATGGTGATGCTTATGTCACTGGAGGGTGGAGAACAGGAACTGGAGCAACTTTTGTAGGAGAACTTACAAACTCTTCTGGTATACTTACTCTTCAATCTGCTGCTAATCGAGATATACAATTAGGTGATACAAATAATCCGGATATAGTTTATATTGATACATCTACAGGCAACGTTGGTATCGGAACAACTTCTCCAAAAGGTTCTTTAGAAATTTATAATACAGCAGAAACATCCGATAGAGATGGTACTGCTAGTATGACAATGTCTGGTCAAGATAGTATTGTCTTATATGGACATGGTGGAACAAATACCGCAACATATGGTGGAATTACTTGGACAGATAGCGGCAACAGAAGAAGAGCCATGATTACAGGCGTCGCTGAAGCTGTTGATAATGATTTCCTTGGACTAGCGTTTTATACTCGAGGAACTGATGGGCCAGGTGATTTTGCTGAATCAATGCGCATTGCTCATAGTGGCAACGTTGGTATCGGCACTACTTCTCCAGCATCTACTTTACATATAAAAACTTCTGTAGATAATAGTGTAGCTCAAGGATTAGTTATTGAGAGAAGCGCAAACTCTGATAAGGGTTATATTAATTATAATGGTGGCGGATTCCAGTTTAGGTCAACAGTCGGTGATCCAATTGTATTCGGTGAAACAGATGCTGAGCATATGCGAATTATTCCAGATGGCAACGTTGGTATTGGAACAACTAGTCCACAAGCTCAACTTCAAGTAAAACAGCTTGGTATTAACGTAAATCAATCAAGTGTTGCTTCTACTAGTCAGTATACATGTGACTCTATGTCTGCCACAATTTTCCGAAGCGCACGTTATACTATTCAAATTACAAACACTACTGATGATACATATCATCTTACTGAGATGCTTCTTATTCATGATGGAACTACTCCTTCAATTAGTGAGTTTGGTACTATCTTTACAGGATCTGCGGCTGAAGCAGTTTTCACAGCAGACATTAGTTCAGGAAATGTACGCCTACTCGCAACGCCTGCCTCTTCCGATGCGATGCAGTTCAAAGTCGTAAGACACAGTATATTAGTGTAATCTATGAGGTTGGAAAAATAAACCTTGACAAAACAGTTGAAATTTCTTATACTGTATCCAAATCAAAATTTAGCCCCCGCAAAGGGGGTAAGCCAATTGGGGAGATGTGAACCGTGGCCAACAATCATAACTTTAGAATAAAGAACGGCCTCGAGGTGGGTGGAGTAGAAGTAATAACTGAGAATGGCGTAATGCTACTTCCCAGTACTTCTACAGCTACTACTCAAGACGGCGGAACAAACAACACTCGTATTGCTACCACAGCTTTCGTACAACAAGAAATCACTAGTCTAATTGGTGGCGCTCCCGGATCTCTAAACACTCTTAACGAATTGGCCGAGGCTATCAATGATGATGCTTCCTACGCTAGTACTCTTACTACCGCGCTCGCAACTAAATCGCCTTTAGCATCCCCTACTTTCACGGGCACATTAATCTCCCCTACTATTAAAGTAGGTGATGGCACTGATGGTCGTTTCTTTAGTGACCAAGCAGGGCGCACGGCGTTTGCCGATGGTGATTTCTACATACAGACGTCCGTAAATAACTGCTACATATACGCAACTAATACTTATCTTGGTAATTCATCGGGCGACACTATTCGCTTTAGAGGTAATGTAGTAACAGCAAATAACTGGGGTATTACTGCAGCGGGCGTTATAACAGCAACCGGCGGAAACTCTACCAACTGGAACACAGCTTACACTACAGCTAATGCTGCACTACCAAAAGCTGGTGGAACAATGACTGGTAATTTAAATGCTGGCGGAGGAATTAATGGATTGACTCTTTCTAACGGTATATCAGGTACTAACTTTAATATTACTGGTGTTAATCAATTAACTATAAACGACCCTGGTGAAGGTATAGTATTTGGTGGTGGCAGTACTACCATGTCGCTTGCAATTGTTGATGATGCAACAGATAGGATATTGCGATACTCAGGTACTGGTGCAGTTTTTGATGTTCAAGGAAACATAACACTTACAGGAACAGTTGATGGGATAGATGTTGCAACAAGAGATGCAATACTTACAAGTACCACTACTACAGCTAACGCCGCACTACCAAAAGCTGGCGGCACGATGACTGGTGATATTGTGATGAACGCCAGTATTCAACTTGGCGGAAATAGAAGAATTCTTGGGGGGACGACACATAGAGCCTTAGAGGCACACACTAATGGTTCACAGTTACAACTTGGTGAAGGTTATGGACTAATTAATTTGTTTAAAACGCAGAATGCGGTTAATGAATTAAAGCTATACAACAATCGTCAAGATTTAAGCAATGTTGTTGTGTCTAAAGTCTCTGGCTATAACGGTGTAGAAACTTCTAACATGACATTCTATCGTGGCGGCGGTGGTAGCTCTGGTTATATTAGATTTCAAACTAAACCTACAAACGCGGCTAGTCTCACCGATCAATTCCAAATTGGAGATAGCAGTACTGTTGGTTATGGCGTAAATGTTCCTGTTGGTGGCTATAGAATTAATGGGACAACGGTAATAGACTCTAATCGCCAAATATTTGCCAAAGGAAATACTCAAGTAGGCGAAGATGGAACATACGGTAATTACGGAGTTCTTGGCTTTGGCGGCATCACCAATGGTTACAACCGCGTATTTGGCAGAAACAGTACAGGTGATGGCTTATTTCTTGCATCCGCAACAGGTAGAGGCGTTTTCGTCAGAACCAATGGCTCTGGCTCAGATACTTTTAGCTTTACTTCCGCAGGCGCTTTTCAAGTTGCCGGCACTACTGTAATCGACTCTAGCAGGAATATTAGCGGTCGAGACTTCAAACCAGAGTCAGGCTATCACTATCAGCGATCTAATCACCATTCAGGACATTTAGAAGGTTCATACAATAACGTCGGGGCAAACTCTGCAAAGAGTAATCCAATCTACACAATCGGTTCAAGCTATAATCCTACGGATGCTGCTCTAGGTAATATGTATGGTATAGGTTATGGTCACTCCGATGCAACTTTTTATGGAGGTACTGGTGTCTCTGGTTGGGGCATGTATGTTGCTGCTGATGGAGATGCAAGAGTTTTCCTTGGTGGAAGCAATGGCGTTATTTCCTCTACAGGAGAACACTATGTCGGTTCCAGTAGAGTTTTTCACGACACTTATCATCCCAACGCCGATAAGTGGACTACTGCTCGTACTCTTACACTCTCGGGTGATGTGACTGGATCTGTTTCATGGGACGGATCTGCTAACGCGTCAATGACAACAACAGTTGCTAACGACAGTCATACTCATAGCATTTACATGCCAACTTCCTTCTTAGATACCGCAAAAATTACTTTCACAGTAGGTGGAGATGCTGATACTTATTATCCTGTCTCTATACAAGGTGGAGGTATGTTTGCATACCAGATGTATAGTATATCTCGCCATTATGCAGCAACTGCTCCAAGCACTTGGAATACTTCTACCCATAAGGGAGGCTTAACTCTTACTTGGCAGTATTCTGGAGACGGTTTCTGGGGCGGGAACGACCACGATATAAGAATTATTAAGTTTGACGAAATTTACAGTACGATGGTTACAAAAATGGCAGGGTCTGTAGGCGGTGGTGGAACCCACGGTGGCGTTGTTGTTTGGCTACGTGGTGGAACTGCTTCTTATACTTTTCACGGACCAAAAGGTAGCACGGGAGATGTAAATGTACACTTAACTTCTGTTACTGCTTCTAATGGCACAGTTTTTGCTCCTATGAGTTATAGTAGCTCGGACGTGACTAGTACTATTAATATAAGGTATCCCGTAAGAAACCAAACCGATCTTTATGTTTCTAATAACGCAGTTTGGCACGCGGGTACTTTAACAACTACTAACAAAGCTAATTACGATACTGCTGTAACAGTAGCAAATGCCGCTTTACCAAAAGCTGGCGGCACGATTACAGGGCAAGTAGAGTTTCCATCTTCTGTATCTAATAGACCAGTTCTAACTGGCGGCTTCTTGTCGCGCCAAACTTCAGATGGTGACGCTGACATTTGGGGTATAAGTGAAACTTACTATCCTTCAGAGGGAACAACGGCAAACGCTTGGGGTATTCGGTGGGCCTCGAGTCCAAATCATATACAATTTGTAGGCGCAAACGCAAATAAAGTAACCTTTGATTTAGATAATGGAGCTATTAATTCAGTAGGTGTTATTACGGCATCAGGCGGCAACTCAGGTAACTGGAACACAGCTTACACTACAGCTAACGCCGCACTACCAAAAGCTGGTGGCACGATGACTGGAACTTTAAATGTTTCAGCAACCACTAACGCACGAGATATTAAGATATCTAGTGGATATTCCTTACAGCGATCTAACCACCATTCAGGACATTTAGAAGGTTCATACACTAACGTAGGAGATAACTCATACAAGAGTAATCCTATTTATACCATTGGTTCGTCATATAATCCAGTCGATGCGAGCCTGAGTAATATGTATGGTATTGGCTATAGCCATAGCAATGCTTCTTTTACATCCTTTACGGGCCAATCTGGGTGGGGTCTGTATGTTGCTACGGCAGGAAACGCAAGAGTCTGGCTTGGCTCAGATAATGGCGTTGTTTCCTCTACTGGGGAACATTATGTAGGCTCGAGTAGAGTTTTTCACGACACTTATCATCCCAATGCCGATAAGTGGACTACAGCTCGTACTCTTACGCTCTCAGGTGATGTAACGGGTTCAGTTTCCTTCGATGGATCTGCTGCTATCAACATGACAAATACAGTAGTTGCTAACGACAGTCATACTCATAGTATTTATCTACCAAAAGCTGGCGGCACGATGACTGGCAACTTAGGTTTCACTTCAGGAAAATCGTTCTACATAAATGGTAGCGGAGGAGGTCGAGTACCCCACCCTGCAGGAGCTAGTTATTTTACAACTGTAAACGCTCATACTGGTGCCATAAAGATAAAGCTACCTACTGCATCAAAGGGCGTGTCAGACATGATTTCTTTTGAAGTCATGATCTATGATTACACTCTAAATGAGTCCTTTAAGCTATTAATAAATGCTTACCAGTATTCACAGACAGACTGGAATAATCAATCAGTTGTTATTTTAACCGGAAATCCTAACAGGGATTACACGGTTAGATTTGGTAGTGATTCTACAAGTCACTGTGTTTGGATTGGAGAAACTAGTAGCACTTGGTCACATCCTCAAGTTACAGTAAATAATTTTCAATGTGGTTATTCCGCGGCCGCATCAAACTATGTAGATGGCTGGGCTGTAACATTTGTAACAGCTTTTGATACCGTGCAAGACACAATCACAACTAACTTGCCTATTCCTCAAATTGTAAACGACTCTATTAATAGTCAGCACTATGCTGCAGGCTCAATAGACAGAGAACATTTAGCTGCTGATATTATTGATGGTACTAAGATTGCTGATGATGTTATTAACTCTGAGCATTATGTTCACAACAGTATTGATGCTTTGCACCTAAATGTATCAGGCAATGGCACCACATCTCAGTATTTACGATCTGATGGCGATGGCAGTATGTCTTGGGTTACGCCTCCTGATACAACTAACTTTGTTCCTCTTGCCGGTGGAACAATGACTGGACAGTTAACCATCTCTGGTACATCGCCGCAGATGAAGTTTAATGATACTAATGGCGATGATTTTTGGATTCATTGTAATAGTGATAGATTTTATATTCTTCCAGATAGAAATGATGATGGTGGTTGGGAAACTCCGTACGCGCTGGAGCTTAATTCTTCCAATAATATAGGATATGTATTTGGTCAGAGAATATTTAACGAGGGATATCATCCTAATGCAGACAAGTGGACTACAGCTCGTACTCTTACGCTCTCAGGTGATGTAACGGGTTCAGTTTCCTTCGATGGATCTGCTGCTATCAACATGACAAATACAGTTGTCGCTAACGACAGTCATACTCATAGTATTTATCTACCAAAAGCTGGTGGCGCTATGACTGGTGCTATTACAACTAACAGTACGTTTGATGGACGTGATGTAGCTACTGATGGAGCAAAGCTTGACCAGATTAAAACAGGTGGAACACTAGCAACCTACGGTACGACAGCAGGATCCTCCGGAAGAATTCGATGCACTGCACCGTTTAATACAAATAGCTCGCACATGTTCCAGGTTACAGTTTCGGTGTACAGTAGCTACACTTGCCATACTTACGTAGTAAGTGGTTATATGTACTCTACTACAAATCAGTGGTATGTACCAAAATGTGTTTATACGGGTACTGGCAATCCAGATATAGTAGTGGGTAGAGATGGTAATGGTAAAGCGTACATAAGCCTCGCAAACGGTTCTTATACAGGCGTCCGTGTCCACAATATGACACTGGGATATTATACAAGTCTAGCTGATACACAGGATCCTTGGACAATAACAATTAATGGCGCTACAGAAAACTCTGTAACACCTACGATTAGTACAGTATGGCACAGTACGAACGACGGAATAGGTTCAGGTCTAAACGCTGATTTATTGGACGATCAACACGGAGCCTACTATTTAAACTATAACAATTTTACTAATACTCCAACAATACCTCAAGGTGATATCACTGGCGTAACTGCGGGTGCAGGTCTGACGGGTGGAGGTACTTCAGGTACTCCAACGCTAAATGTAGGCGCTGGGAGTGGAATATCAGTTGCTGCCGATACTGTTGCTGTTGACTCGTCAGTGCTAAGAACCAACGTTACTCAAACCATTACGACAGGACAAACCATGTTTAACTCCGGCACAAACATGGCAGTTTCTTCTGGCTATCAATCAAGGCTTGAAGTTCGTGGTTCTGGAGCCGGTAACGACGCCTTTATGTCATTCCACGTTGGCGGAGACTACGCAACCTACCTTGGGCTAGATGGCGGCACGAATAGGATGTCTATTGGCGGTTGGTCAATGGGTGCTGTTTCGCACGCGATTTTTCATGAAGACTATCACCCCAACGCAGACAAGTGGACTACAGCTCGTACTCTTACGCTCTCAGGTGATGTAACGGGTAGCGTATCATGGGATGGTTCTGCCAACGCAACTTTAACTACCGCAGTAGGTAACGATAGCCACTGGCACTCACAAGTATACATACCAGACACCCGAGGAGCGCAAAGAGCACCGAGCTACTACCCCGATAGGTACGTCTCTTTTGATTTTCAGAATTCCGCCGACACCCTTGCAGGCGATGACAGTTGGCATGTATTGCAAACAGTCGCGAAGTGGTCATCTTTTGACTCAAACCATACTCAGCAACAGATCGCATACACGGGTCCTCAATTAAAACACCGAGAAGCTAGTAGCGACAGCGCATGGGGTAGCTGGAAGACGATATGGGACTCAAGTAATCTTGTTATAGGCAACTACTTACCTAAAAACGCATACACTATGACAGGAAGTGCGTTTAAACTAGGATTCCATTCTGGGTCTGGCGGTACAACTTTTGGTGCAAGTCACTATTCAATGGGTGTTGATGTTGCAAACGGGGCTTGGTCTGGTTCTAACTACTCTGATTTAATTATTGGTTATCACACAGGTATTCGTATTGGCGCGGCTTACTCAGGAATACGGTTCTACGATAATTCGCCGACAACAGATACAAATAATAGCGGTAATGGCGATGGTTCGGAAGAATTGTTGATGACCATCGGAGGAGGCGGCTCTACCACTAGTGGCTCTGGTGTTACAGTTCATAATGGTTTAACTGTTGGCGGTGTTATTGATGCAAACGGCGGTCATGGCGGAATCAATATAACAAACTCTTCAATACTTTCCTCGGCCACTTCTACTTGGACAGGAAATCCAGGTGGAGCAGGTAAAATTCAATACCACTCAAATAGGTGGTATATTGTATCAGATTCTTCATCAAATAGAATTGTACAGTTCAGAAGAGATGGTTCAGATAAGTCCTATATTGATAATAACGGAGTGTTTCAAGGTAATGTTGCAGGTAATGTCACAGGTAATGTCACAGGTAATGTCACAGGAAGTTCAGGTTCTTGTACGGGTAATGCTGCAACTGTAACTCAAAACCACAGTGATGGTGGTGGAAGCTATCCAATACTCTGGAAATCCGGCAGTACTACATATTATACTGATGAAGTATTTATTACTGCATCAACAAATACTGTAAGGGCCCACCAATTCGCTCTAACGGCAGGAAATAGCAACGGGATAAAATTCTGGAACGGTAGTACGGCCTATGCCATTACCATGGGTAACAACCAAAACAACCACGGCACTGTTACTGATTATAGTATACATCACAATATGGACACAACAGCAGGACGAGGCTTCACATTTGGTCCTTCTCGCGCAGGAGTAACTTGTTCAATAAATGCTATCACTGGTGCAATCTTATCTAATAATAATATTACAGCCTACTCAGATATTAGAATAAAAGATAACATTGAAGTTATTCCTAATGCACTACATAAAGTCGGTCAGCTTTCTGGTTATACATTTACGAGAACAGACGTAGAAGACAAAGAGGAGAGATACACGGGAGTAATCGCTCAAGAAGTGTTAAAGGTTTTGCCAGAAGCTGTTCAGCTCGGGGCAACAGAAGAAGATACAATGTCGGTTGCTTACGGAAATATGGTCGGTTTAATGATCGAAGCAATAAAAGAACTAAAATCCGAGGTCGATGATCTCAAAACTCAACTTTCCCAAAAAGGAAAATAATTGCCCAACGTGGCAAAAGAAAAAAGGAGAACTAAAATGGCAGTAGTATGGACAGTAATATCAACAGAAAGAGAGACCACTAATAATGGTGTAACAGAGGCTCATTGGACGGCCGAAGATTCAGAAGTAGATAGTAGCGACCCTAGTATATCACACTTTGGTAGCAGCTACGGGTCTTGCAGGCTTACACCCGATCACACCTCAAGTGACTTCATAGCCTATGAAAGTCTTACGGAAGCAACTGTAGTCGCATGGGTAAAAGAAATTCTTGGTGAAGATACAATAGCTGAAACAGAGGCTGGGATAGCTGCTCAAATTGCAGATTCAAAAGCACCTGCAGTAGCTCACGGAGTGCCTTGGGGCTAAACTATTATGGCGCTAGTAACTTCAGGAGCTATTTCTATTGGCGGCACGACTACTAATCGTTCTATTAACTTAGAGATTAGTAGGAGTGCTACGGCCACTTCTTCGCTTGGAGAAACAGACTTAAGAACCTTAGCGGGTGTTTCCTCTGGGGCCATTAGCATGTCTGATTTTTATGGAGCAAGCTCAGGTTTGGTTATTACAGAAGGCACTTCCGGCACGACCTATGGTTACACTTCAAGCATCGGAAGTATTAGCCCTACTACTTATAACTCGGCGACCGTAGAGTCAATTGCTACATCCGCGATCACTATCAAAGGTTCTACCACTTATGTACTAATCATAGCATTCACAGGCAATCAAAGTACTTCACTTTTCAGTAGTGTAAGTATTGTTGGGGCAGCTCATGCTCAGTCTACTTTTACCAGAACCTATAGTAGCCAGAATAATAATACTGTTTTCTCAAAAAATATAAACTCTAATCAAATGATGGACGGATCAGGTACAACTACGGTGATATTTACATGATAAATTTTGAAACAGTAACTAGTATTGATGATACAGAATTTAATATCTTATTTGATGCCTCTTTAGCAGTTTTAGATGCAGGAGCGTATCCGTGGCACTTATTTACAGAGGTGAATACTGTAGAAGAGAAAAAAGCCCATATCCGAGCTGCATACAATAGACTTCTTACTGAAGGTTTTGTTTGGAGAGTTTATGACGATGATGGAGTTTTACTTTTAAATGCAGGAGTTCAAACAGGGAATAGAGCTACTTTTCTTTTGGGCTTGGTAAAGCCTAATGCAGCAGGAACTAAATCTTATCTGTATACGGAGGATTTTAATACTGCCAGAAACGCATATTGGGCAGAGATAGGTATAACTGGATGGACTATAGAAACAGCGGGTAAGGATACTCCTATACACAATCACTTTAAAAATCGGAATAGTGCATCTAAGTTGGGAGCTAGTATGGGGGAGGAGGAGACAACAATTGAGCACACATCGCATAAACCGATGAACATAGAACTTATCTAATAAAAAAGGGGCTTTTCAGCCCCTTTCGTTTTACTCTACAATCTCACCTTCAACGGGCGGCTCAGTCGGAGCCGGGTTTTCCAACTCCTCCTGTAGCAAGCCTGTAAAGCCTCGAATACCTACTTCAATTTGGTCAAGACGTGCACGAGCTTGATTTGCTTGCGCTTGCATATCTTGTACTTGTGATACTAGATACCTGGCCTTTTCAGAAAGCTCATCTACTTTATACTCTTTATCGTTCAAAGAGATGGTTTGTACTTCATTTTCAGTTACTTCAGTCATTATAATGTCCTTGTATTATACAATTTCACAGGCTCCACCTGTACAGGCGAGTTCTTGTGATCCGGTTGTGTTGTCTTCTTTTTCAAACTGAGCTAGCTCTTCCCAGTTTACGTTTTGCGGCATCGCTGCCAACAGTTCTTCATATCGACTTTCGTCAATATCTTCATAGGGAGCTTGTTGATATACGTGGTCGCTAGTCGGTAAAAGACTAATCCCCGAACATAGATCAAAATTATCCCAAATCC
>Ga0206682_10001387_pt1 | contig 23946 bp, 23 predicted proteins | sample M240m12015metaG_FD_155444 | JGI IMG/M metagenome (GOLD analysis project Ga0206682, IMG submission 155444) | Ammonia-oxidizing marine archaeal communities from Monterey Bay, California, United States - M2 40m 12015 | ecosystem: Environmental > Aquatic > Marine > Intertidal zone | place: USA...
CAGATGCTATCCACGGACCTACATTTTTAGGTACTCCTTCATTTTACATATCAGGATCAGCATCTGCCACAGATCATTTTATATCTGCATCTAACTTTAGCCTTAAAGGTAACGGTGACATTACAGGATCAGCAGTACTATTTTCCGGAGGTAAAATAGCCGGATGGGAAATTACCAATACTCAAATAAGAAAATCTACTAATGTTGTACTAGATGCGAATGCAGGTAGTGTAACTATAAACGATAGCACTTTCGGTAATAAAGGTATTCAGTTAGAATATAACGAAGGTACACCTAGATTTTATTCTGGGGATGGGACAGGAAGTTTTGTAAAATTTGACGGAACAGATGTTGCTATAGCGACAAGACTATTAGAAATTTCTGCTTCTGATATAGAGATATCTTCTACAGAAGCTTCAATGTCTTTAGGAGGAGGTGATATAAAGCTTCTAGGTTCAGATGCTACAATAGAAGTAGGTTCAATAAATAAAGTTAAATTAGTAGGAACTTCCACAGATGCGTTTATAGTAGCAGGAGATAAAACAGGCTTTGCTAGCAATGATGCCGGTATTATAATGGGTACCGATTCAACAGTTGCTACACTGGATCTTACTAAAGATGCTAGTAACTACTTTAGGTTTAACACAACAAGTGGTGTTGATATTAAGACAGATAGTTTTAAGTTAGACACGACTTATTTCGATATAGATACAAGTACTCAAAGATTAAATATATTCGATACAGGATCAAAGGAAATAATTAGATTAGGAGAAATCTCTGACGATGCTTCTGACCTGTACGGTATTAAAATATTCGACGGATCAGGAACAGGAAGTGCTGAAACAATTGCAATGTTCGGCCAACAAGGTAATAAAATTGCCGGATGGGAAGTAACAGACTCACAAATAAGAACTATACCCGCTGCAGGATTTGGAGAACAATACGCAGAAAACGAAGTAGGTCTAGTTATACATTCCTCAGGTAAGTTAGAATCTTCTAATTTTGCTACTAACCTAAAAGGTTGGAGAATCGATACCCTAGGTAATGGGTCTGCTGAGTTTGAAAATATGAGAATACGTGGTACATTAAAGACCACTGTATTTGAAAAAGAATCTGTAAACGTAGTAGGGGGTCAACTTATGGTAGCTAACTCTACTACAATAGAACCTCTAGTAAACGAATCAGGAGTAGTAATAGCAGGATCAGCTTCTTACGATGAAAACGCAGTTACTTTTTCTGTAGCAAATGTTTCTGGATTTGAAGAAGGTGAAATACTAAAAATTAAATCAGTTGATGACACAGGATTCTCAGTTGAGTATCTATATGTATCAGGTTCAAAAAGGTATTCGCAAGATAGTAGCTTAGTCTATAACACAGGTTCTATTGACCCTGATGGTTTATTTGGAGAACTATATGTAGAGAGATCTTACGGAGGTATAATAAATGTATCTTCTTCGATAGCAACATTAGGTGAAGATATAGATAATATAGAAACTACATTTGATGTCAGCGATGGAAGCGGAATACTTCCTCAAAGTATTATCAAAGTAGGAGAAGAGAGATTTAAAGTAACCGGGATTGACTCTAATACATTAACCGTAATTAGAGATTACCACGATACTGTAGCAGACTCCCACAGCAATGGAACAACAGTATTTTTAATAGATACAGATAAAGAGTTCTTAGCAGGATTAGTTTCAACAGCTAAACCGTATAATGCTGGACAGGTACTAGTCTCTACCGGGGTTTACAATACGCAAAAAGATATATCCTCAGGTTACATTTTAATGAATGCAAATCCTAGAGACGTTTCTACTCCTTATATGGACATAGTAGAAAGAACAGGCTCAGGGGTATATGATTTGCAACTAAGGTCTAGGTTAGGAGATTTATCCGGATTATCATCAGCATACCTATACGGAAACGATGAACCAGGTTTTGGATTATATACTGAAAATGGTTTCTTTAGAGGAGCAATAACAGCACAAACAGGATCTATTGCTGGTATACTACATGTAGCAACAGTAGCAGGAGGACTTGAAACAGGTCAAAAGATATCTATCGGTAGAGATGTATCAGGAACTAATGATGGAATATATGTTAACAATAATAATTACTGGTACACAGACGGTGCTTGGAAAGTAGGCGGTAGTAACAACTTTATATCGTTAGATAACTTTACAGATGGTAATTTAGTAATTAGTACTGAAACCTTTAGCTTAGATACTCCTAATATGATTATTTCAAGCTCACTTAATAGCGGATCAATTGCTATGGGTGTAAGTGCTAGTGCAATAACAGAGACAGCTGAAACCGGAATATATTTAGACGGTTTAGGTAAGTTTAGAGTTGGTACAGGTACATCAGGAAATAATTACATATACTGGGATGGTACTACACTTAACATTAAAGGTTCAGTAGATATCACAGGAGGAACTGGTGCTACTACAGCTTATGTAGATCAAGCAGAAACAGATGCAGTATCTAGTGCAGAAACATTTACTAATTCAGCAACTGCATCTCTTGCAGGAATAGTAGAAGGAGTTACTGATACATTAGACGGTAAAATATTTACAGATAGTGCCGGTAGAGCAGTTAGACCACCAACAGCATCAGCTGAAGGATTATATCTAGCATCTACTAACTTAGGGTTCTATAAGGATGGTGAATGGAAAACCTACATGGACAACCAAGGAGATTTCTTCTTAACAGGATCAGCAGGTAATAAACTAGCTTGGGACTCTTCAACAGGTAATTTAGAAATTAAAGGTTCGATAACCATTACAGGCGGAAATGCAGCAACACAAGATTTTGCATCTTCAAGTGCAGCAACAGCAGAATCAGCTTCATTAGCTGCTTTAACTAATGTATCATCTTCTTTAGCAACAGATTTAAGTGGATCTACATTTACATTAACTAGTGCAATAGAATCTGCTGAATTAATAGCAAATAGTAAAGCAGCTATATTTAAACAAGCAACTCCTCCAACAGCAACCGCTATTGGGGATATGTGGATAGAAACAGATGAAGGTAATAGAGTAAGAATATGGGACGGTACAACATGGGCAACTAGTCCTGATAGTACCTTTGATCAAACAGCGCTAATAAATGCAACATCAGCATCTCTATCTTCTTCTATAGCATTAGACGTATTTACAGATTCTTCTGGTAAGTTAGTTAAAACACCTTCAACCTCTTCAGCAGGTTTATACTTAGGAGATACCAATTTAGGGTTCTACTCAGGAAGTGAATGGAAGACTTACATGGCTAATAATGGTAATTTTTATCTAACAGGAAGTGATACTAATTACCTATTCTGGGACGGTACTAGTTTAAATATAGCAGGTGCAATAAATATTACAGGAGGTAACGCTACTACAACAGATGACCTAAACTCAGCGGTAACCGAATCAAAAAATCATGCAGACAGTGCAGCATCAACAGCACAAACCAATGCAAATAATTATACGAACTCAGCAACCAGTTCATTATCTGGTTCTATAGCAGGAGCTATAAATACAGTTTCTGGAGCATTAGCAGAAAATATACAATCCGGTTCAGACCTTAATACAGCAATATCAGCATCTCAAGCGTTAGTCAACGAAGGACTTCAAGGAGTAGTTGATGGTAAGAATTCAATCTTTAGACAAGCAGATGCTCCTACCGCAACAGCTGTTGGAGACACTTGGATAGAAACAGATGAAGGTAATAGAATAAGAATTTGGACTGGTACACAATGGGAAATATCATCTGATAACACATACGACCAAACTGGCTTAATATCATCAACATCAGCATCAGTAGCTTTAGATATATTTACAGACAGTACAGGTAAAATACAAAAACCAGCAACCTTATCTGGCGAAGGTTTATTTATGGATTCTACCAACCTAGGTTATTACTCAGGAAGTGAATGGAAGACATACATGGCTAATAACGGTAACTTTTATTTAACTGGAAGTGAAACTAATTATTTAGCATGGGACGGATCTTCGTTAACTATCTCCGGTAATATAAATGTAGTAGGAGGAAATGCAACAACTCATGCAGAGCTAGATACCGCTACCGGATCTTTAGAAACATTTGCCACAACCGCAGCAAGCGAAGTATCTTCTAGTTTAACCGGATCTATCGATAATGCACAAGAAACTGCAACCATAGCATCAGGAACAGCAACATCTGCAGCACAAGCAGCAGTAACCGCTAGTGCAGAAGCATTAGCTGCCCAAGCAGCAGCGGCAACAGCAATAAGTAGATCGGTAGATGCAGACGGAAAAATAAGCTTTAACCCAGCTCCTTTAGGAGAAGGTTTATATATGAATGCTGATAACTTAGGATTTTATTCCGGAAGTGAATGGAAAACATATATGTCAGCATCAGGAGACTTTTATCTGTCTGGAGACGGTGATAACGGTCTTTCTTGGGATGGAGAGGATTTATCCGTAGACGGTACTATTGTAGCTAGAGCTGGTGAAATAGGTGGCATTACATTAGAAAGTAATAAACTATATAATGGAACAGGTACTCACGGTAATTCCAATACAGGTTTCTATATAGATTCTGCTAGTAAATTCTCATTAGGAGATAAGTTAGTCTGGGATGGTACAAACCTATCAATTGCAGGAAGTATAACTATTACTAACGCTACATATGCAACACAAACATCTGTCGACGCAGCAACCGGTTCATTAGAAACTAGTATAAGTAATACGGCAGCAACTGCTAGTGCAGAAGCAAGCGCAGCACAAACTGCAGCAGAAACAACTGCTAATAGCGCATTAACATCCGCTACAGGTTCACTAGAGACTAGCATAAGTAATACTGCAGCAACTGCTAGTGCAGAAGCAGCAGCAGCACAATCCGCAGCAGAATCATACACAGATAATAATGCAGTAGCTAATGGAGACACTGGCTCTATGTTAGACCCCTACACCACACATGCAGCAACTAGTTCACTAGTAAATCCTAGTTCTTATTCATTTGGAGGAAGCGGGTTTACTTTAGATGCTGTACCTTCACCATCTGCAGGTCTACATTTAGGATCAGACAAGTTAGGGTATCATAATGGAAGTAGTTGGTTAACCTATATAGATTCAAGCGGAAACTTCTTATTGAGCGGTAGTGGAGATGATTCATTATCATGGAATGGAGAAGAATTGAGAATAGGAAACAGAGGAGTAGGTCCAACAGTAACATATCAATTTAGTGGATCCTTAGATACTAATATTTTTGATAGTAGTATTACAACAACAGATACTTATATCACCCCAGTACTCGGTAATCGTTTTCTAAATAACGCATCCGGATGGGATGAAGGGTTCCACACAAAAGCAGTTTTTGATAGAAACGATGGACCTACTTTTGAATGGGACGTTGTAGTGGGGGCTCAGAATCCTGCTACTATGATTGGGCTATTTAAAGAAACCCCAACTACCTATCACTTTGATCAACAACACCATACCTTCTACTTACAGAGTAGAGATATATCAATTAGAGAAAACGGAATTCAGATCGACGCAGGTCTGTCAAATGATTGGGTAGATGATGCTGATTTTTCTGAAAACCAGACATATAGATTAAGAATAACTCTTTTAGCAGCTGGAGCTAGATATGAAATTTATAGAAATGGAGACTTTACTGTCCCTGCATACGTTTACTCTTCTACTACCCTCACAGACCAATATCTAAGACCTGGTGCTTCAATACATTACAGTACCGCTGGTTTAGTTTTTAGAGGTTTAGCAGCAGGTACACAACTAGGAGCATCTACTAAAATATCAGGTAATACAATTAAAACTGGTAAGATATTATCAAGTAACCACTCTGGTACATCAAACGGATCCGCAATGTCATCAGCAGGTATGGCTATTGATTTAGATAACGGGGCAATATCTGCCAAAAACTTTAGGATAGCTTCCGATGGATCAGCTGTATTCTCAGGTACTATGCAAATAGGAGGAACAGATCTAACTTCAAATAACACATTAAATTCTAATACAACTGCTACAGATGTAGGATTAAATAATGTAAATAATACAAGTGATGCCACAGTTCTTTCAGCAGCGGAAGCAACCGCACAAGGTCTTTCACCTATACTTTATACCTTTGACGATGATGAAGGTATAAATACAAGTACCAATGAAGCAGGAGCAGATTCATTTACATTTAGTTCTACTAGAGCAGGAACAGCAAGACTTTCTTTAACTATAACAGATGCCGAAGCAACTGGTAACTACCCAGGCCCTTATGCAGGTATTCAAGCTTCCTTCAATGGTACAGCTTTTACCACTAAATTAAGCGGAACAGACAATGCTACAGTCGTGTATGAACAAGTAGTACAGGTTGTATCCGGTACAAATACACTTAAAGTATGGTCCTCTAATGGAGATGGAGGAACTATAAGAAGAGTAGAGGTACTATACACACAGACAGAAGATTCAACTGCTGGTTCAGTAGGTGGGTGGACTATCGACCAATTTGCAATCTTCTCAGGTACCAAAGATACCGACGGATATACAACTGGAGGAATTACTCTTAACAGTCAAGGTTCTATTCACTCTAAAAAGTTCTATATAGATACATCTGGTAATGCATTCTTTAAAGGTGATATTACAGGAGCAAGCGGAACATTTTCTGGGACTCTGCAAATAGGAGGAACAGATTTAACTTCAAATAACACTTTAAACGCTAACACAACTGCAGATGATGTAGATTTAGGAAATGTAGATAACGATTCAACAGCAACCATAAGAGCTACAGGATCAGCAACATCCGGAACCGTAGGAGGATGGACTATCAATAGTACTAATATATTCTCTGGAACAGCAGACTCTAATGGGTACACAACAGATGGAATAACATTGCATAGTGGAGGTTCTATTCATTCTCCAAACTTTTATATAGATACATCTGGTAATGCTAAATTTAGAGGAGATCTAGAAGCAGCAGGAGGTACATTTGCAGGTAGTTTAAGAGTAGGAACAACTAATACAGCAGTAAGCACTGTTATATCAGGAGCAGCAGATGGTTCTACTGCGCTACAAGATGGAGAAGCAGCAACAGATGTTAACAACAACACAACAACCATATCCGGTAATAAGATTAGAGCAGGTGCTTTATTAGCAAACAATCATTCAGGAACCTCAAATGGATCTAATTTCAGTGAAGCAGGAATAGCGATAGACTTAGTTAATGGAGGTATATCAGCACCTAACTTCTTTATATCAAGTTCTGGGGCAGCAGTTTTCGGAGGAGTAGTTAACGCTACTGCAGGTATTACAGGTAGTATAATTAAAGGAGCAGAAATACAAGGAGGTACCCTAACAGGAGGAATTGTAAACGGAGGATCCATAAATGTACCAGATGCAATTGATCCTCAATTCTCAGTATCGGCAGATGGATTTATGACAGCATCCGATGCTCAAATTTCTGGTGAAATAACAGCAACAGCTGGACAGATTGGAGATTGGATAATTGACCCAATTACTAAAGCGTTAAGAGATGATAATAGTGAGATAGTCTTTTCACCTGACCCTGCTGAGATTCAAATGTTTAGTGGAGCCGATAAAAAAGTTATTATAGCACCAAGTCTTAACTTAACCTCTACTGCTGGTGGAGCAGCTAGTGTAAGTACATTAGGAGCACCTGCTGTACCTAGTATTACCGCAGTAAGTTATTACTACCCAGTAACTAATACGACTTTTGGATCAGTCTCTGCTAATATACCTAACTCCACCTCAGGTGATAAAGAAGTAACTCTTACTGTACCAACATGGCAAGTAGAATCTCCAGGAGCTAACCAAACTGTTACTGTAGCTTACCCAGATTACCTTGGAACTTATGAAAACCAAAAACATGGTTTTGGATCAGGTAATAGAAAAATTAATCGTGCATCTATATTTCTATATGCAGTAGCAAGTTCTAATACAAATACTGTATTAGGACAAGTACAACTAGGAACTTCAACTGTACAATCTGGACACGACAGTTATACATACTACAATGCATCCGGATCAGATGCTACATCAGATGGACCTTTCTTAGAAGGAATCACCTCAGTAACTGGTGATGCAGAAATTAGTTTAGCCGATGGTAGTATTAAATTAGCTAAAAATATTAGCGAAGAAGATACATTAAAGGTATACGATTGGGTGGACGGTAGTAATATTATTAGTTCTGGGTCAATATCTAAAGTAGTTTCTACTAACGTAAATCACTACTATCGAGTTAAAACAAACAGTACAGAAGTAAAGGTAAGTGATACTCACGGATTCTGGATAGACGGTAATAAAGAAATAAAAGTAACAAGTTTAGTTGCTCAAGAGAGTAAAATTTATATAGTTCAAAACGAAAGTATAGTACTTGAAACTGTTGAAGAAGTAGAATTAATTAGAGAAGAAATTGAGGTATTTACTTTTAAAGTACCTAAATATAATAACTATATTTCTAATAACATTCTCTCTCACAACCCATCTTACGGTACCGATTATGCCTGGGAAACAGTAACTGCCCCTGCAAAAAATGGTATCACATCCTATAGCGGACTCAGTGCTGGATCAAAAACAATTAATATCAACGTAAGTCAAGCAGTAGACTTTAAACTGAGATATGTTGTCTCCTTTACTGCTCAAGCAGGTAATAACAAAGCATATAGCGCAGGAGGATCAGCAGCAGTAACAACAACTGCACAAACCAACAACGGCTTTTATCCAAATGTAGCCCCATCTTATGACGGAACAGTAGAAGTATCTGTTCCTACTAACTTTGTAGAAATAAAAGCCGAGGGTATACAGATTGTATCTGATGCTACACAGTATGTAAGAATGCCTCGTTTAGCTCAAGGAGCATCCTCTTCATCTACAATATTTGAAGCAAAAGGTGGTACAGTAGTTACAGATGCATTAAAACCTAGTTCTAATGGAGGTCATAATTTAGGTACATCTAGTAGAAGATGGAATTATTTATACAGTGAAGGCGGTAGTTTTTCTGGAGCAGTAGCAACAGGAGCCTTGACCGTTACAGGAGCAATAACTGCAACTGGAAACATTACAGCATTTAATTCTTCAGATAAAAGATTAAAAAGTAATATTGTTACTTTAGATGGTGCTTTAGAAAAAGTACTTAAACTTAGAGGTACAAGTTTTGATTGGAAAGAAGGTAAGGAAGACATACATCCTTATAAAGGAAACGATATAGGATTTATTGCTCAAGAGTTAAAAGAAGTTATACCTGAAGTAGTAGGAGAGATGCATGGAGGATTTTATGGAGTAAAGTATGATAAATTAACACCTTTATTAGTTGAAGCAATAAAAGAACTAAAAGCGGAAATAGATATACTTAAGTCTAACTCATGTAAATGTAAAAGATAATGGCAATACAATCATCAGGAGCAATATCATTTGCTGATTTAAATACCGAAATAGGTAATACATCGACAACCACTATATCTTTAGGAGGAGCAGCAACCTCATTCGGCATAGACACTGATGAAACAAATTGGAGTGATTCAGTCGCCGGTATTGGTATAGATGAATTTTACGGTTTAGATATTACTGTAAATTACGGCGGCAGCAACAGCGGTGGTACCACTTAGGTAACATAAAAATTAGTTTTAATGAAATATTTATATAGTTTAGGTACATATGAACACTATAAACCGTTCTCTTTACCAACACTTGAGTTACTTCTCAAATGGGCTAAGGAATGGTTAGACACGTACAATACCTCAGACTATAAGGTAGTACTTGTAGGAGGAACAGCAGAAAAACTTTTCGGAAAAGGTTTAAATAAAACTTTAGATATAGATATAATTCTTATGAACGAAATCAAAGATCCACAAGTGTTATTTAATATGTTAGAAGGAGCAATAAAAATAGGATATAAACATAATGTTCTTGTAGATATATTCCATGCTACTGAATTAAGTAAGAATGATAAATTTAGACCGTATATACAGACTAGATGTTACAGTACACTTACTAAGTTAGATAGTAGAGGTAGTAAAAAAATCATCGACTTAGGGAGTCACCAAATAATAAAAAGATACGATTGCGGTCTTATATCATTTCATAGAGATGTTCCTACAAGGTCATATATGAAGACGCTAGATAGAGTAAGTCAAGGTATTTACCAAAACTTAAAAATAGATTTAAAAGAGACGATAGGATGGAAGTAGTATGGGTATACGATAATATCAAACAAAATAAACACTTTTATAGTAAGTTTAACATTTTAATGCTGATAGCCTCAGTATCTTTATGGCGTAAGTACCACCCTCAACATAAAACAGTTATATATGTAGACGATATGACAAATGATCTATTTTCAGAACTAGGTATAAAAGAAATCTGGCATTCAGTAAGAAAATTAGAATATCCAGAGAGGATAAATAAAAGTATATTTTGGTCAGGATGTAAAACGAAAATTATAAGTGAAACAGATATCCCGATATTATTGGTAGACCACGATTTTTTAATCTTTACTAACATAGATGAACATTTAAATGGTAGTATAATATGTAGCTATGATGAACTAACTACTAATTGGTACCCACATCAAAATGATATTTGGAATAAAAAACTTACAACCCCTATAGAACATATAACAAATAGAGCAAGTAATGTAAGTCTATTTTATTTACCAAATCCTGAGTTTGCAAATCGATACGGTAAGCAGACACTAATTAACCATGAGGAATTCAGTAGTATGAAAGAGAAAGATATGACAGCAAATCATATGATATATTCTGAACAATTTATGCTGAGACAGTGGATTGAAAAAGAAAGTATAGATTATAAAACTCTCTCTAAAAACATATGGGACTGTAAAGAAGTTAAACCAACTTCCACCCTTTGGGAACATGGAATTTGGGGAGATCGAGAGTCTGTTAGGAACTATAAGCATTATGGAATGGAAAAACGTTATATATTAGATGATAGGTTAAATTACGGATATGATCAAACTATGCACTATTTATATAGGTGTACTAATGCTGGAAGGTTATTAGATATAGCTACACTAAAAACTAATTTAAAAACTATAGAAAATAGGTAATGGGATTTAAAGTTAAAAGAACAGTAGAAGTACAGGGTACAGGAACACTACAGGAATTTTATGTAAGAGTAGATAAGTATACAGTCTATAAAAATAGAAGCTGTATGACTATACTTACCGGACACTTTACTTCTCCCGAAGGAGCACAATCAGCATCTGGAGAGTTCTTTAATGATGAACACGACTATACCCACCAAATACCTACTTCTATGTCTATTGATGGAACTCAAATAAACTATAACCCTAGATTAGAAGTAGAACTATTTACTACTGTAGAAAACTGTGAACCCTATGTTTCAAGTTCTATACTAAGAGAAGTAGTAGATTATATAGACTTCAACGAAGACGGAGAAGAAGTAACAAAACAAAGAACAACATACTCAGTAGTGGAAACAGAAAGTACAACTAAACTCCGAAAAGATCTAAATAATATCACAGGAAGTCTCTACACTTTTGCATACGATAGACTAAAAGAAAAGTATCAACAGGATTTTAATCCATGTGTTATTGAAGATATACTTTAGTTGTTTTTCTGATTATTAATTCTTAAATTAAGAGAATGATGGTAACAGTACCCAGTTGGACCTATGAAGGTCGCCTTGTAACACAAATAGAAGATATGCCGAAAGGCACTTACGGATTTATATATGAAACAAGACATATACCTAGCGGTAAAAAATACCTAGGTAAAAAAGTACTTTATTTTGAACGAAATAAAAGACTAGGAAAAAAAGCACTAGAAAAACTCAGGTTAGAGAGAAAAGCTAAAGGTATAGGAGGTAGAACACCCTTAAAGCAAAAAATAATAACAGAGTCTGATTGGGAGGATTATTACGGGTCTCATAAAGATATATTGAGATTAGTAAAAGAAGGTGCTCCAAAAGATTTTGAACGTAGAATACTATGCTATGTACCGAATAAGAAGCTTTTAACATATTTTGAATGTAAATACCTATTTATAAATGAAGTACTAGAGAACAGAGACAACTACATTAATGATAACGTCTTAGGGAAGTTCTATAGAAAAGATTTCGAAATATGAAGTTAAGAGATATTCTACTAAAAGAAGGAAATGAATCTTGCCCAGCAGCAACTCAAGACCTGATGTTAAATACTAAAAATAGAGATGCTTCTATAAAAGCAACTCATATTCAATATGGTCCATTAAATGTAAGTAAACCCGGTACTTATTGGAAAGATATAGCAAAATACTGGAATACTACAGAAGATGCAGCAAAAGATACAAACTGTAGCAACTGTGTAGCATTTGATATCTCACCAAGGATGGATGAATGTATGCCTGGAGTTACATCTGATGAAGATGGACGGTTAGGTTACTGTTGGATGCACCATTTTAAATGCCACTCAGCAAGAAGCTGTAGAACTTGGGCTAAAGGAGGACCAATAAAAAAAGACTCTATATCACAAGACTGGCAAGAACGAAACGATAATAAGTAATATTATGATACAATTACAAGAAATAGTAGGACTACCATCTCTACAGTACCATTTAGATAACAACCTCTCATTACACGAGAATGTCTACCGTTATAACTCTGAAGCCTTTATACAATTGTTTACTGAGGCAAGACAAGCCCTTAGAGACGGTAAAATAAAACTTAACGAAGAAGATACAGTTCTACTAGAAACAACAGATATCGGACTTCATGGAGAATACAATGGCATGAAAGTCCCATTAGACCTACCAATGGTATCATCAGGATACAATGCAATCTTCGAAATAGGGAATGTTATTGATGAAATGATAGAAAACGAAGAAATGATAGATGAAGCTTTATCCATAGACGAAATGATAGATTTCGATATGATTAAAGAATTAGTAGAGTCTATTGGAGGAGTTATAGATATGGATAAATTTAAAAAAGCAGTAAGTATTCAAAATGAAACTTACGATTATAATGGATTTGACATGTTAAAAGCCTCAGTTAAATATATACCTGAAGCAGAATATAAAGGAAAAAAAGTTGCCCTTAACAAACCAAAACGTGGAGGATCTAAAAAATTCTACGTTTATGTTAAATCGAAGAAAGGTAATGTAAAAAAGGTATCTTTTGGAGATACTGGATTATCTGTTAAATTCAAAAAGAAAGGTGCTAGAGCATCATTTGCTGCTAGACATAAATGTGCTACTAAAAAAGATAAAACTAAAGCAGGATACTGGTCTTGTAATATAGGTAGATATTGGAAGTCATTAGGAGGAAGTGCAAACTTCTCCGGATATTGGTAAAAAGGTACTAAAACATGGGAGTAAATTCGAATAGTATAAATAATTTTGCAATGAGTGAAATAAAAGCATTCTCTGCATCTGCTGATCAAATAGAGACAAGTACAAATACTTCTCTCAATGATACATTCCTATACCATTACGCACCAGCATTAACCGGCACCAATAGAAAGTTTAGCTCAGCTAACTCTATAAGTCATAGGTATCTCGCTCTACAAGCAAATCGCTGCACAGTTACTGTAACTTATCCAACCTCAGGAGCAGTCGGGGGATGGCTATGGAAAGCTTCTGACGGTACTGGATATGCTAATGTACCTAATCAAAAGTTAAATGTAACTCACACTGACCATATAACTAACGGTAGGTCTTTATACCTTAGAGCAACTAGCTATTTAGCTTATACCTACATATCACTCTCTATTACACCGGATTACGGATACTCAGTTAGTTCCTACGCTTGGTACTCCAATGAAGATAACTCAGTTTTTGTCACAGCATCTAGTACTACATCAACATCATTAACATTGTATTCCTCTACACATGCAGAAACGACTAAAAAGTACTTAAAGTTTTTTGCCACCTAATGAGCAGACCTTATATAGAAAATAAAGAAGGAGACTATACTGTAAGAGAATTTTCAAAAAATACTTCTACTTTTGAATTTGTATGGCATAGAGATAGAGAAGATAGATATGTACAGACAACACATGAAACAGATTGGAAATTTCAGCTTGATAATAAAACACCAGAGAGATTAACAGAAAACAAACTATTTATACCTAAAGAGACCTATCACCGATTGATAAAAGGATCTGGGGATCTAAAGGTTAAAATTTTTAAAGTATGAAACTAAGAGATATAATTTTAGAAACAGATTTTGATAAATATAGAGATAAAGAACAATCTCTTGCTAGTGAAATAAATAATAAGTTTGGAGGCGATCCTTATGTCTCTATGGGAGAATACGCTGGAGGAAGATCAGATGATGACCCAAGAAAAGGCAAAGGGTTTGGCTCTGTAACGTTTCGTATGAGAGGAGAATTTAAAGACAGTAAATGGAATCAAATATTAGATTATGTTAAGAGCAAAGGTTTAGACATACAACAAGAAAGTAATTATTATGATTCTGAACCGGGAGAAAGAGAGTGGTTTCCAAAAGTGGATTTCCATTTTAATTTAAATGAAAGTTAATAAAGATGAAATTATCAAGAGTAATACTTGGTGAAATACTATACTACGATCCAGCATTTGAAAAGGTGACGGATCAGCTAAGAGATAAAGGAGCAAAATACTTAGGCTCAGGAGATTACGGATCAGCTTACCTACTTAATGGAAGAGTTTACAAAGCTACTACAGATGAAGTAGAATTAGAACATGCTGAAGTACTTAAAGGTAAAAAAACTAATAATTTTGCTAAAATATACGACGTAGAGGTTATAAATCCAAAATTAGGAATTATACAAATGGAAGTTTTAGGAGAGTTTAAAGGAGATATACCGGAAGAATGGGTAGAGGCGCTAGAAAAAGAATCAACCAGATTAGGTATAGACCCAGATGAACTAGATATTAGACCTTCAAATGTTATGGTCAATCAGAAAAATCACTTAAAATTAGTTGATATTTAGAATTATTTTTCTTATATTATAAGATAATAGTTACGGACAACTACATGGATTATACTTTTTTACTGGGTTCTATTGAGAACCTTCTTGGGAAATCTCATAAAAGAGCTAGAGACAATCACGCTTTTCACTGCCCTTTCTGCAATCATAGAAAGCCAAAGCTTGAAATAAACATGGCAACTAACGAAGAAGGTAAAAACTTTTGGGAATGTTGGGTATGCCAAACAAAAGGTAGAACTATCCGTTCCCTTCTTAAACAACTAAATACTCCAAAGGATACTGCAATAGAAGTTCTAAAATATGTACCGAGAGGTTCACAAATTGAATATAGAGAGCTATCTATAGTAGAACTACCGAAAGAGTATCAACCACTTTACTCCGCTTCAACTACCTCAGTGGTAGCTAACTTAGTAAGAAAATACTTATATGACAGAGGACTTACCGACAATGATTTTATTAAATATAGTATTGGATACTGCACAACTGGAGACTATGGAGGACGAGTTATATTCCCAAGTTATACTGAATCCGGTACACTCAATTACTTTGTTGCAAGAAGCTATGATGGAAATTTCTTTAAGTACAAGAATCCTGAAACTAGCAAAGACATAATATTTTATGAGAACTTAATAAACTGGAATACTCCTATTATTCTATGTGAAGGAGTTTTTGATGCAATAGCAATCAGAAGAAATGCCGTACCTATACTAGGAAAAAATATGGCTACATCACTATATAAAAAACTATTAACAAGTAAATTAACCGACATCTATATCGCACTAGATACTGATGCTCAAACAGCCGCTTTAGGTATTGCTGAAAAACTAATATCAGCAGGATTTAGGGTGTATTTAATCGAACTCCCTGATAAAGATCCCTCTGAGATGGGGTTTATAAACTTTACAGAATTAGTTCAGAACGCAACTGAATTAGACTTTTCTAAAATAATGTTGCAAAAATTAAACTTATGATAAAGCAAGGTATGAACATTCTAGAACAGAATGACAAAAAAAGATTAGACTTTAACCCCGATTTAAAGCAAATTAACTTTTTAGACCGAAGGGTCTATAAGAGAGGCGAAGGAGTATATTACCCGTCCGTAACCACTATACTTCAATATATGCCCAAGAATAAATTCTTCGAAACATGGATGAAGGATGTTGGGCATAACGCCGATCTTATTATGCGTAAAGCAGGTAAACAAGGCACACAAGTACATGAAGCATGTGAAAAGCTAGTACTAGGAGAAGAAGTTTCGTGGATGGATAATTACGGTAATGCTAAATACTCTCAAATAGTTTGGGAAATGATTTTAAAATTTGCGGATTTTTGGAGAACACATAAACCCGAATTAATATCTGCAGAAGACTTTGTATGGTCGGATAAACACAAATACGCTGGAACAGCAGATTTAGTGGTTAAAATGGATGGAGAAGTATGGTTGTTAGATATAAAAACATCTAATAGTATACATAAATCTTACGACTTACAATTAGCTTCTTACGCTAAAGGTTTAGAAGAAGCAAAAGGTATTAAAATTCAAAGGACTGGTATAATTTGGTTAAAAGCTCATACGAGATCTGCTTCTAAAGTAAAAGGCAAGTACCAAGGAAAAGGTTGGCAAATTAAAGTAATAGATGAAATAGAAGAAAATTTTGAACTATTTAAAATGATATATAAGTTATATAGTTTAGAACATCCTGTAGTTGAACCTATTTATAATAGCTACCCTACTACTCTAAAACTATAATGTATGAAAGGAACAAAAAAATTTATTTACGTATACCTCTTAACAATACTACTAGCTTCGTGCTCATCAGTACAGTTTAAATACTCTACATTAAATCATGCACAGACCGTAGATGGTATATATAACAGCAATACAGTATTTGTCGATGTACCAATTGGAACACAAATTGATACATTAAATTACTTTCAACTACAGAGAAAGTTGAGAACTGATTTTAGATTTAGATACGACTATGCTCAATATGCACTCAGTCAACCAATATCGTTTGATTGGAATAATAGAACGTTAGGTAATAGGTACAACTTTTACAACCCATATTATAGTAGATCCCAAATGTGGGATGACTGGGTTTGGGGATATAATTGGAATTCACCTCACAGATGGTCGCCATTTGGGTATGATAGATGGGGATATAACAATTTCGGATGGAATAACTACTATGGATGGAATAACTACTATGGATGGAATAACCACGGATGGGGAAGCTATTGGAATAACCACTCACCATTTTATGGTAATCGATGGAATAATTATAATAGAAGAGGTAATGTAGCCTATATTAACGGTAGAAGAAGCAGTGGGACTTCTATAGTAGATAGAAGAGCACATGCTGCAATGATAGAAACTTCTAAACGTAGAAACTTTGTAATTGAAGAAGATGGAGTAAGATGGTATTCTGGTTCAGAACAAAATAATAAAGAAATAATAACACCTCTAGAAAAAGAAGTAAAGATATTAGAAAAAAGAATAATTAATAGCAGAAGAAATGATAAAACTATCAACACTAATACTAGAATCTACGTCCGCCCCGAAGGCAGTAATAATGGCAGGTGGAGGGGGAGTAGGCAAATCGTACCTACTAAACCAACTATCCTTAGACAGCCTACAACAGTACAACCCAGACAAGTACGTAGAGGATCCGGATCATCCGTACCACAACAAACTAGGACCCGCATCAAACCAGGTAGCTAAAGATGTAGCAGCAGCTACTGAAGATAAGCAAAGCTTCGTTTGGGATACTACAGCATCAGGTGCTAGATTTATGTCCCAACTTGATAATATGATGTCCGCAGGGTACGATATTTACATGGTTATGGTGTATGCACATCCTATGATTTCATATGCTGCTAATTTTGAACGTTCAGAAAGATCTCTTCCTTCTGTTGCAGTCTTCTCAACATGGAGAAATGCCTATCAATTAATCGGCGAATATCAAGAAAAATTAAAAGGTAACTTATCAATATACGTTAGTGATAGAGGAGGAAAATACTCTAAAGAAGTAGAGGGTTTCAATAAAGCAGCAGAAAAAGGAGTTGAAGGGATAAAAGAGTATTTAAGAGCTTATAACGAAGAAACTGGTGCTGGAAAATCAACATTCTTTAAACCTGTAGAAATGTCTAAAGAAGAAGAAACTGCGTTTAATCAAGCAATACAAGACGTACAGTACGATAAAAATAACCGATCAGAAGATAAAGCTATTAAAACAGCATTCTTAAAAGCATTTAAAAAGAACGGAGTAAGTCCTGGAGGAGATAAATTAATAGATGCTGTAAAAAAGTACAGAGATAGTAAGAATAAATCTGACGAAAGAAATAATGATGTTCTAAAAAATATTGCAGAAATGCTATTCAGCCCTGTATTCCAGGAATTATTGAAACATTCAGAAGTAAGTGAAATAGATAGAAACGTACAATCCTTTTTAGCATGATAGCACTTTATCCCGGAGCTTATAAACCACCACATAGAGGACATTTTAATGTAGTTAAATCTCTTTTAGATAATTCCTATAATGGATCAGTCTACGATAAAGATAATTACAAAGAAACTGGAGCAGAACTTCTTAAAGGCAGAAGTAACAAAAAACCTAAGATAGATAAAGTATTAGTTTTTATTGGAGCAGGTGAGAGAAACGGTATAACTAAGGAAGAGTCAATGTCTATTTGGAATATATACGCTAAATACTTAGGGAATGTAGAGATATTAGATGGAGGAGCAAATCCAATGTTTGCAGCAAAAGATTATGCTCAAGCAAATCCTGAATTAGAATTTGTTTCTGTGACAGGTATAAGAGGAGATAAAGATTTCGTAGACTTAAGAAGAGTAACTACATTTAAAAATGCTCCCAACGTTCAAGGACTAGCTCTTGCTGCAGAACCAGGATCAGGAGTCAGAGCTACAGATTTTCGTAATTCTATTTTATCCGGCAATTTAGACACTATTTCCGATTTTTTCCCTGAAGCACTTTCTAGAGAAGAAATTCTGAGTATACTAACTGATCTAAAAGATAAAATAGTAGCTGAAATATTAAGTTCCAACCTTGAAGGATTTGTTGAACAGTACTTTAACGTTAATGAAGAAGTAGTAGGTGAAAAAATTAAATGCGATAACTGTGGATGGAGTTGGAATATAGTAGATGGCGGAAATGATTTATTTGTATGCCATAAATGTGGACATAATAATGAATCAATAGCAGAAACTAGAAACTTAGATAAAATACCAAGTGCTACAAAAAATAGCATAGACAACCTATATAACTATCTATCTAGACTTATCCCACCTTCCTCACTTATTACCCACAACGGTAATCATTTACATATAGGAATTAAAGATATAAACGAGGATTTAAGTGATAAACTTGAATTAAAAGATTACATTGCATCACTAACTGAGTATATGATTGACCAAGGGATGAATATACAACCTCTTCCTGAAGTAAAGATAAGAAAAGATGAAGTAAATGCTTCTAACTTTTTTGGTCGAACTGCCTATTACGATCCAAACTCAAGAGAAATAGTGTTATATGTTTCAGGTAGACACGAGAAAGATATAGTAAGATCATATTCTCATGAAATGATTCACCATATGCAAAACCTACAGGGTACTCTTCACAACATACAAACTCAAGATACAAATGCAGATAGTGCTTTACTAGAACTTGAAAAAGAAGCTTACTTACTAGGTAATATAACTTTCCGCAATTGGGAAGATAATTTAAAAAGCAACTAATATATGAAATGTCACTGCGGAAGTTTTGTTATAAAAAGTTACTGGAAAACAGGATCATACTTAACTAAATGCCCAAAATGCAATTCAACAGGCATGATACAAGATAAACCCTATGAAAGAAAATCTACAAATAAAGTTGGAAAATAGAAGAAATTTTCATATATTAAGGTATAATATTGTAAACTAAAATAAAGGTTATGAGTAAAAGTTTAATTGATTTATTAGAAGCATATCCCCTTCCGGAACAAGAAAATAGACCACCTTACAAGTTATATTGTGATATGGATGGAGTATTAACAGATTTTGAAAGAAGGTTCCACGATAAGTTAAATACTGTAGGAAAAGAACATTACCCATTACGAGATATCTTAAAAGTAGTAAAACCTAAAGATTTTGAAGCTATATTTGGTATAACAGAATTTTGGAAGTTCATAGATCAAACAATAGGAGTAGGTTTCTGGGCTGGAATGCCATGGATGGAGAATGGAAAAGACTTATGGAACTTTATAAGTAAGTACAACCCTGAATTATTAACTTCTCCTTCTAGAGATAATACCTCTAGATTAGGTAAACAACTATGGGTAAAAAACCAACTTAACCCTAAACCTAGAGTTATATTTGCATATTCAGCAGATAAACAAAGATATGCTAACGAAAATAGTATACTCATAGACGACAAACCCTCCAACATAGAACAATGGAGAGCAGCAGGAGGAATAGCATTTAGAGTAAAAAATGGTGACAATACAGAAGCAATAAACGGATTAAAAGAATTAGGATATGAGTAATGCCCTTAAAAAGGAGTTTAAACATTCAGATGTAGAAAGAATTAGGAATTTAGTTAAAAAAGACTTTACTAATAAAACAAAAGCTCAATCTGGTTACAGCAGAACAACAATACACCGTAAAGAAGGAGAAGTGTGGGAAGAAGCAGGTAAAGAGTGGACTATTAAAAACGGCATCAAGCAAAACATAACCAGACTTGATGCAGCAAAAAAAGCTACTCAAATTCCTTTAACCTGTCCTAAATGTAACGGCTCTATGTCTTACTACCTGAGCAAACAGGTATACAAAATTAATAAAATGTGCTTTCATTGTTTTATAGATTACGAAGCAGAGCTTAAAAAGAATGGAGTATACGAAGATTATTTAATACATGCTAGGAAAGGTAACCTTAAATTTTTTATTGCAGAATTAGAACAAAAATTTGCAGAAGCATTAAAGGACGATGGAACATTCGTTACAGAGCAAGGAGATATAGAATCATGGAAAGTAAATAAATCTGCACAAGACGCAAAGGTTACTGAGGAATTTAAGGAATATATTACGTATTTAAAGAGTAAGTTGGATTAGGTATATATTTATATTAAGATATAACAATATCATTAAAAATATTATGACACAAAAACAACTACTAGAGTCAGTACTCTCAGAATTAGTTCACATTAAGAAACACATGCCTAATGGCGAGCTAAAACAAATGCAGAAAGATGTAGAGTCACTGAAAGAGGATATGTCGGATTTAAAATTTACTCTACTAAACCCCGAAGACGGTGTAATAGTAAAGACCAACCAAAATTCTGCTTTTAGAAGAAAAATGGAAGGTGGAGAAAAAGAATTTGACGATAAAATGTTAGAAGTTAAAGACCTTAAAAGGTGGAGAGACGGAGTAAACAAGGCATTGTGGATTATTTTTGCAACATTATTTGGAGTGGTAGTTAAACTACTTTCTGAAGTTATAAAACTAGGTTAATGAAAATACCAGCAGATATAAATAATATAGTAAAAGAATCTCTAAGAGACTGGTTTAAGAAAGAAAAATGGGTTCGTATATCCTCTTCTGGAAATATTGCAGGAGACTGTGGTACTTCTAAAAATAAAAAGAATCCTGATAGATGCCTACCAAAAGCGAAAGCACAAAGTTTAACTAAAGGCCAAAGAGCCGCTACTGCAGCCAAGAAAAAGAAAGCAGGAAGTAAAGGAAAGACAGTCGTGAAAAATACAAAGAAAGCAACAGTAAAAAAAGAAGGCCTTTGGGCTAATATTAATGCTAAGAAAAAAGCAGGTAAAAAATCTTCTCATAAAAACTCTAATGCATATAAAGATGCAAAAAAAGCAGGTACATCCTTAGAGAAGACTAAAGAAGGTGTAACTAAAGAAGATATTAGAAACTTAGTAGCAGGTACTATATATGAAGCTACTAATGAAAATACTATCATGGAAAAAGATGATAGATGTACTAGATTAGCTAAAAGTAAATATGACACCTGGCCATCAGCATACGCCTCCGGGGCAGTTGTCCGTTGTAGAAGAGGTGATATTTGGAAAAAGAAATAAAATGCCAGTAAAAATTAAACCGAGTTCTAAACAGTATAAAAAAGATAAAAACGGTAAAATGACCAGTCAATGGGCATGGGTTCATTATACAGTAACTAATACCAAAACAGAAGAACTAAAAAAACTTTATGTTAGTCCTTCTTATAAAAGAAAGAAAGAAGTAATAAGAAAAGAATTAATAAAGAGAAATGCCATTTAAGAAATCTAATTTAAGATCGCTAGTGTTAGAGGTAATGTACGAAGGGGTGCATGATCCTGTTAAGCCAGGTATCTTAAAAAAAAGACTAGGTAAACTTTCCTGTTCTAAAGTTAAATCTGCAAAAGCAGGACTTAAGGATAAAGGTACACATTACGCTAAGGCATTGCAACGTTATATGAATTACCATTGTAAATGAAGTTAACTAAGAATCAACTACATCGAAATGCATACTTTTTAGACCCCACTGAGAACGTTGATGTCTTAAAAGATCCAAATTGTGTAGATTTATTTGATCAAAATGGTTACCATCTTACAAAAGCAGAACAAGTATACTTACCCTACAATGGGTATAGTTTGATAGAAAGAAGACATGAAGACTGTATGAGATATGATTGGCTGACCTGCGATAAAAAAGAAGGAGCCCATATAAATCATTCAGACTTATTTGAAAGAAAAGGATTTTACTCAGTAGCATTAGAGCAAATTACAGCAATAGCAGATGAATTTAATCCAATGCTTTATAAATTAGTAAAAATGAAACCTAAATGGGGTATAGATATCTCCATAGATTATGTATCACCAGATGCAGTATTTGAAGTCTTTCATTATGAATGGGACTCTTTTAATTTTTGTAAAGTGGCAGAGAAAAAATTAGAAATAGAGCAATTTGTATTAAATCAAGATTGGGATAAAGTTGCAAAGAAACTTTGGAGAAAGAAGAAAGAGTGGTATAATTTAGATTTTTTTCAACAAACACAGTGGAGAACTAACTATTTCGGTTTAAGCCCTGAGAAGTTTAAAAATGTTATTTGGGAAGAGTAATCTATTTATTTATATAGCTATACAATAAAAAAACACAATATAATGACATACGAGGAACTAAAGAATCGTTTAACTCAAGTTGAAACAGCCTTACAGAGCTTAGGTAACCAACAAACCGGAACATTAGATTCAGCTTATACAGCAAAAAGCCTTCAAGAACTAAATACAATAAAAGAGTCAATTCTATCTAAAATGAAAGTATTAAAAGAAGAAGAGACTATGTTTGTTAGTACATTAGGTGGAGATACCAAAGCAGTAAAGATGGATATGAAAACAGCGATGGACTTAAAAAACGATCCTGCTATTACTGCAATAGATACAGCAAAAGGTAAATCACTTAAAGAAACCGATGGAGTTAAATTCTCAATAGACGAAACAAAAGCGATAGCTAAGTCTGTTGGAAAGTCATTAATCAAAGCTTTAAAGACTTTAGGAGACGAAGTAGCAAGAATTAAAGCACACCGTTTAGAAGAAGGAAGTTTCGATATACACATTACATATAAAGGAGAATTAGGAGAAGATGAATTTTCTTTTTATATTACCGATGACGAGTTACACTTAGTGGACTTTTCTTTCGATAAAAAATTAGTAGAAGTAGGTGTAAAACCCTCAGGAGAAGCTATTGTAAATATAGATGTACTAACAAATGAACTACTTAAACACTTTAGATCTCTAAGCGAAGGAGAATATAACCCAGATCAAGAACAGAAAGACGATGAAGAAGATCATGGAGTAGGATATGACGACGAAGGGCGTCCATTAGGAGAAGGTGAAGGAGATGATCATCATTATATTAAAGTAAAAGCACACGACTATAAGAAAGCTATGGCTATCTTAGATCAGAACGTAGATCCAACTTACGTTAAAATGGAAGTAGTGGATAACGATGGAGCAGGTAATGTAATTATCTACT
>Ga0206682_10001391_pt1 | contig 23913 bp, 12 predicted proteins | sample M240m12015metaG_FD_155444 | JGI IMG/M metagenome (GOLD analysis project Ga0206682, IMG submission 155444) | Ammonia-oxidizing marine archaeal communities from Monterey Bay, California, United States - M2 40m 12015 | ecosystem: Environmental > Aquatic > Marine > Intertidal zone | place: USA...
ATATTAGATGGTAAAGAAGATGGTACACCACTTTCTACTTTAGAAGCTCACGATATTGTTTGCCATATTGCAGATGCTGTTTTAGCAGGTGGTATACGTAGAGCAGCACTTATTAGTTTGTTTTCTGCTGAAGATAACGAAATGATTGGAGCTAAAGCTGGTAACTGGTGGGAGACAGATCCACAAAGAGGTAGAGCTAACAACTCAGCTGTTCTTATGAGACATAAAGTAACTAAAGACTTTTTTATGGACTTATGGAAACGTGTTGAATTATCAGGATCAGGTGAGCCAGGTATATACCTTAATAACGACAAAGACTGGGGAACAAACCCATGTTGTGAAATAGCTTTACGACCATATCAGTTTTGTAATCTATGTGAAGTAAATGCTAGTGATATTGAATCACAAGATGATTTTAATGAGAGAGTTAGACAAGCAAGCTTTATAGGTACATTACAAGCTGGTTACACTGACTTTCATTATTTAAGAGATGTATGGAGAGATACGACAGAGAAGGACGCCCTTATAGGTGTATCAATGACAGGAATCGCGAGTGCCGCTGTGCTGCCGTTGGATATGAAGGCCGCTGCAAATATAGTAAAAAGAGAGAATACAAAGACAGCTAAGGCTATTGGTATTAATCCAGCTGCAAGATGTACAACCGTAAAGCCTGCTGGGACAACATCTCTGGCATTAGGAACTTCATCTGGTATTCATGCATGGCATAATGATTATTATACGCGTAGAATCAGAGTTGGTAAAAACGAATCAATGTATAAGTATTTATCAGAAAACCATCCTGAGTTAATTGAAGATGAGTTTTTCAGACCTCATGATACTGCTGTAATTAGTATACCACAAAAAGCACCTAAAGATTCTATATTAAGACATGAATCACCATTTGATCTACTTGAAAGAATAAAGAAGGTTGCTACTGAGTGGGTTAAGCCAGGCCATAGAAAAGGATCTAACACTCACAATGTTTCAGCTACTGTTAGTTTAAAGCAAAATGAGTGGGATCAAGCAGGTGAATGGATGTGGAAAAATAGAGACCATTACAATGGTTTATCTGTACTACCTTATGATGGCGGAACTTATACTCAAGCACCATTTGAGGATATAAGCAAAGTGCAATACGACATGGCTATGAAACATTTAAAAGATGTTGATTTAAGTAAGATCGTAGAAACAGAAGATGAAACAGATCTTGCTGGAGAAATTGCTTGCGGAGCAGATGGATGTGAAATAAAATGATAGCATCAGCTGTATACGGATTTGTTGCTGCAATACTGGTTCTTGCAATAACATTTATGGTAATAATGCTAACTAGTCGGTTTGCAAAAGCCGGCTATGGCATTATGTACGGAAGTTTATTTATTAAAATGGTAACTTTATCTGCCTTTACTTTAGCTGTTAAACCTCATTTAAGCGATGCTATAATATATGCAGCTATTGTTTTAATAAGTATAATGTTTTCTAATGTTTATCTTATAATAAAAATAAAACAATGAGAAAATTAGCAATAATAGGTGGCATAAGCCTAGCTAGCTTTGCAGCTGGCAATATGATTATGCATAAACAAAAAATCAATTTAAATCCTAACACTTTAGCTATAGCTAGTGGAGGTTTTATAATTGCTTTTGGTATTACTTATAGATTTTAAAAATACAATTATGTGTGAAAACTGTCCGGGCGGATTTTGCCCATGGTGTTAAATAATAAAAGGGGAGGTCGTTACGACTTCCCCTTTTTGGTTACAGGAACTTTGGGTATGGTGCCCAGTTTTTTTATTGTTCCTTATTTTTTAAACTTAGATCTTTTAAATTTAGACTTAGTAAATTTAGATTTTTTAAATTTAGAAGTTTCTATTTTTACACTACCGTTATTAAATGTACTAACTTCTTTTTCTTTAGGCATTATAGTCCATTTTGGCCAACCAGCTAACATAGCTACAGTTTGCCAAGTTTCAGCATCTTCTGACATCGCTCCAGAAATATTATCTACTTTGCTATACACTCTGTCTAGCGGTATATTTGTAGTTGCAGATATTACTTTTGCACCAGCTTCATATGCTGGATTATCTATGCTAAATCCTTTATCAAATATTTCTTGTCTACGTTTTTTGCTGTCAAATTCCCAAGCTGCTCCTCTAATTTTAGATATTTTATTACTTATAGGTGGAGAAACTCTTAATAATTCATATACAGAATCTACATATTCAGGTCTTTTTCTTCCAGATCTCTCGTATATATCAGTTAAAAAGTTCTTTATAACAGCAACTGTTGCTCCAGCTAAACCTAAACCTCTTAATTGAGAATCTAACATACCATTAGCTATTCTTAAATACTTTTTCTTTTTGTCTTTTTTATAAGCTTCTAATTGCTTTTCTGTCATATCATCTTCATCATCTCCAAATCCTAAACTAAATAAAGCAGATTGTAAAGCGTTAAATATTAAGTTTTGTACTACAGCATAGTATATAATCTTACTAACGTTTGTTTTAGCATCACCTCTTCCATTAACTAAATCTTGTAAAGCTCTTTTCTGTATTCTAGCATACTGCATTGGTGTGTTAGCAAAAGCTAATATAACTCTACCTAAATCACTAGCTTGTTGAGCAGATATTTTACTTGGGTCAGACGACTGTTGAGAAACTTCAGCTGTTTCTCTCCACTCTAACATAGCTTGATTTTTAGCATCTGCTTCTGACATTCCTTCGTTTTTTATTAAATCATTAATTCTATTACGATAAAATGTAGCACCACCAGCAGCTATAGCAAAGCTATCAGCAAATTGTGTAGGTAAAAATCCTTTTTGTAATATATAATTAATAGCAGCTTTAGCTTTATTCTTACTAGTCGCAGCAGCGTCAGCTATTTCAGATTCATTTATATTTAGTTTTAAACCGTTACGTCTATCAACTAAGTAATCAGAGTTTATTAACTCAACAAAGTCTTTCCAATATTGAGGTTGATTAGCAAATGCAGCACCTGCTTTTATAGGATTATTAAAACTCCAATTTAAAAAGTTTATAGCAGATATAGTTTGAAGTACAGCTGATCTAGTGTTGAAGAACATTATAGCACCAGTAGAATTATTTATATAATCTAAAACTCTATTACTAAGTCTATTACCACTAAATATTCTGTTTTTACCAGACTTCATTCTACCTAGTACATTTTCCATAGCTTCTCTATACTTAGTACCATAAGCAGCTTCTAGCTTATTTAAATTATCTTTACTAAATATCAACTCAGCATTAGCCGTGTATCCAGACTGTTCTAAGTATTTAGCCCTTTTAACAGTATTTAATACATCAATTAAATCAGTTGTAATCGTACCTACTAACCAGTTTTCACCTGGCTTAGCATAACTATCACCTTTAGTTATGTTGAATATTTGATCACCAAACGCTTTTAAAATGCCATCAGAATTAACTAAATCTAATAACTCTTTTAAATCTGTCTTAGATATACCAGGAACATCAAAACCAGCTTTATTAAACAAGTAGACTCTTACAGCTTGTTCTTTAGTAAAACCTGAATCAGTCTTCTTTCTAAGATCTTTAGGAACTTCTAATGCTTTTTTAAGAGCTTTAAAGTCTTCCATTAACTGTAGTCTATCAGCGGATATATTTTCTTGAGCCCTAGCATATGGATCAAGTAAGTTTTGTTTAAACCAAGCCATTTGACTATCACCTAATTTACCCTTACTCAACAATGGGTATATTAATCCCATAAAGTCTTCAGCTGAATAAGGTATAAAGAATTTTTTATTGCCTTTATTAGCGCCTCTTACTTTAGCTTTAGCTTCTGAATATATTTTTTCCGATGCTATTCCTGTAGTTTGCTCTATTATTTTATTAAAATCTACATTAACATCACTGCTAAATTTAACTTTAGCTTGTTGAACTTTAGATTTAACATCTAGAACAGACATAGCTTCTTTAACGGCTTTCACGTTTTGATAAGCATCATCTGCAAAATAAAAATCATTATATCCTTCAGCTGCTTTATTGACTAGCCAGTTAGCTTTTGCCTCACCTGTAGAGTTACCTAAACCAGTTATATTTTTTAATGGTATATTTAATCCTACACTATCTAAAAATTCTTTAATAGCTACTTGAGCTTCAGGAGCTCTAGCAGTTAATACAAATACATCTTCAGTTCCTCTTGTTGCTTGTATCTTTTTAGCTATATCTAATAATGGACCAGGTTTACCTTTAGTAACTTTATTGAACTCAGAAAAATCAAACACATAACCTTCTTCTAATAACTGTGCTCCTTGTTTGGCAAACTCCTCAGCGTTTAACCTACCTTCAGTTCCATCAGGCGCTGTAAATAAAACATCTGACTTAGTAGTAGCTAATGTATCATCAAAGTCAAATACTCTAATTTTTTTAACAGGAGCATTAGGATCTCTTGCTACTTTTAAAGCTTCATCAACTGTTTTTGCATATCCAATAACTTCACTAGTATTTATAGTTATATCAGAAGATGGTTTAATACTTCTTGGAAACTCTTCTATAGTTGATTCTTTAGCAGCTATATAAGCATTATTAATATCAACCCAGTCTTGACCTACAGGTAATTCTTTTTGTTTGTTAGGATCTAAACTTTTTATAGGGAACATATTGTCCATTCCTAAATGGGTGTTGTTATAGTATCTAGCATCACTACCCATGTCTAAAGTGTAACTAGCTGGCATGTAATCTTTAAGTAGATAATTAAAATTATCATCCATTTCTATAGGTATGATAGCTACTTTATATTGTTTTCTTAGTTTTTCTAAGTCAATATCTTCATTTTTAATATACTTTTTACCTAACTCAGTTACAACATAATTAGTTGGTAACATGTGCTCGTACCTAAGTTTTGCTCCAAAACTAGGACCTACGTAATAATATTCTGCAGGAGCTGCGGCTTTTAGCATTGTTGTCATGCTGGCTTGAGCTAATGTATATAGATAAGAAGCTGTTTCAAGTTTACTAGTATTTTTACTTAAATAATCTAGTTTATCATTCATAAAGTTCCAAGCAGATAAAGCAGCTTCTTGTCTTTCATCATACTCTTCTTCAAACTTGCTTCTAGGTATTGCAACTTTACTTTTTACACCATTTTTTGTTACTGTTTTAGTAGCTTCTTGAGCTGGTACTTTAGTAAGTATACCCCACTCTTTAGCACTTATAGTTTCTTCAAATATTTCAACGCTTTCTATTTCAAACTTTTTATTATCTTTATATATTATTTTTACGTTTTCAGGGTCTATTTGATTAAAATCGTAATCAACATATTGTTTTTTGTTAGGATAAAATTGATTTCTACTTATAAAACTGTTAGCGCCAGCAGTCGCTTGATGGTTAGGATCCCACTTCCATATATTTATTAAAGCTTGTTTTTTGTCTTTAGCTTTTTTATAATAGTTTTTATTAGCATCAGAACCTATGTCTCTCATTCTTATTAAATGATCAGCATCTTTATTTAATTCTGCCCAGCTAAATTTTTCATCTAATTTAACACCAGAGTCTTGTAATACTTTCTTAAGATTTATACTAGCTACTTCTTGCTCTATACCTGTTATTAAAAACTCAGCTTGATCTATGTTTTCAATTTTAGGTAAATTCTTTAACATTTTTTGAAGAGGTAGTCTTAGGTTTTTAGCTAACTCGTTTATTTGATTTAAACCTTCTTTACCTATAAAAGTTTGACCTGACACAGCTAAATCCTCTTCTTTTGCATATAAATGCCAAGTTAAAGCACTTATTAATTGTTTTTCAGTAGGTCTGTATTCGCCTTCTTTGTTAGGTTTAGCTAGTTCTTTATATTTCTCTACAATTAAATTAGTTTTATTAGCAAAATTATTTATTTGTGGTATGTTTAAATCAGCAGAAAATTTAACTATATCCATAGATCTTTGCTCACCAACTTCTCTAGTTAAAAAATCTTTAATATTTTTAGCAGCGTTTTTAAATACAAATTCTACAACTTTTTCTTGAGTTTCTGTATCTGAACCTTCAAATAAATTTGATAAAGAATCTTCTTGTACATTTAAGCTAAACAAAGAAACAGCAGCTAGCTCTTTAGCTATATTAGTAACCATAGATTTTTGTCTAGCTCTAAGAGTTGTATAACCACCTTTTGTAAAGAAATTAATAAAGTTATCTAAACCAGGCTCTGATATGTCAAATATAGCTTTTCTATAATTGGTTACTTTTCCTTCCTCAGTGACTTTCTTAATATCTTCTCTTCCTACTTCTTTTAACTTAAATAGTTTATTGTATTTCTTTTTAATAACGTCAACTGGTATTGACTTTATTATGTTCTTATAATTAACTCTTAAAGCTTGTTTATAAGTATCAGATATTATAACTTCTTTAGTTTTGCTGTCTTGAACTATGCTTTTTGGCCCGAATATAGATATTAAGTTTTTTGATATATCTTTTTCTATTATAGACTCTATTTCATTTATAGCTTGATCTATTGATAAATCTCCTTTTACAGCTAATTTATATAAACCAGTTAATATTTTAGAATTAATATCGCTTTTAACATTGTCATTAAGTATGTCTAATTCTACAAAAGATTTTTTATCTCTTAGCTTTTCTTCTACTTGTGGCTCACTTTCTTTTTGAGCTTGCTTTTCAGCAACTTGTCTAACGCCTTCTTGCTCTAAACTAATATCTTGTATTTTTTTAGTTGTTCTTTCTATACCAGTTCCAGTTTTTAAACCTAAATAACCTCCTATGTAACCAGGTAAATCTTTATTTTTTGTAGGATCAAAAGCTCTTATGTGATTCATTAAAGGTTCTATAGCTTCAGAAGTAGCTAATACAGGATCTTGTGCTCTCCTATTTATAGCTATAGCATACATGTCTATAGAGTAATCTTGCAGCATTTTACCAAATACAGAGTCTCCTCTTCTAGTATCTAAAAACTCATTCCACTCTTCTTTTGTCTTACCTTTAGCAAAATCTTGATATACTTTATCTACGTCTACATTTCTTTTATCTTGACGCTTTTTTCTTTCAGCTGGAGTTTCATCTACAACAAAACCTAAACTTGATGGCTTAATACTAGACTTAACATTTTTAGGTATTTCAGGCGCTTTAGAGATCCTTTTTTGAGTTTTCTTACTAATCTTACCTTTTCTGAAAGCAGAGTTGTTAGAGATCATATAATCAAAAGCTTTTTGTGGTGTGTCTACTTTTAAATTTAAACCAAGCATAGCTTCTATTTTGTCAGCTATACCTTCTTTTTTCTCTAACTTAAGTAAATCTTCTTGAGCATATAAGGACTCTTGCAATACTTTGGTATATTCATCTTTAAAAGCTTTACTTTTATCTTTCCACTTTTTACCTTTTTCTTTTGTAAATAATTGGTTTTCTAAAGCTTCTATAATGTTATCACTATAAACTTTTAAAACGCCTCCTTGATTTTCTACATGTTTATAAACATTGTCAGCATATTGCTTTTTTAACTCAGGAGTAGTAAATATTCTATCGTCTATAGCGTGGTTGACCTCATGAAGAATCATTGTTCCTTGAAGTATTTTACCTTCTTTTAGCTTTTCTTTAGCAGATTGTTTATCTTTTACAATATATTTGCCACCTACTATAAATCCATTACCACCTTTTTTTAAACCTTTTAATATTTTTAATTTGTTTTCGTTGGTGATTTTACCAGATTTAACTTCTTTTTCTAATATATCATAAGCTTCTTCTATATTTTTAAATTCTTTTATTTCAAGATTATCAATGTTTTCTACTATATCTTTACCTTTAGATTCTACATCAACAGCTAAGCTAATGGCTTTACCTTGTTGATAAAGCATATTTTCACCTTCTTCAGCATATACTTTATTTTTGCTTCTGTTAGAAAGTGGCTTACCTGCTTTAGTTTTTAAATTTTCAACTCTTTCAACTATTACAGGATTTGATTTAGCTTTAATTATGTTGTCTTCAACAACTTCAGATCTTATTTTTTCAATAACTTGGGCTAGCTTTTCAGACCTGCTTTTATTATTGTAACCTTGGTTATTGTATCTTTTAAAATGATTAGCTATTTCTTTACCTCTCTCACCTAAAGCTTCATCAACTCTTTCATACTTAACATCTTTTAATATGTTTTCTTTTTCAGAGTTTATAGATTTTAGTTTTTGATCAAAGTCTTCAGCTTTGTTTTTCTTACCTTCTTTTATTAAGTTATCTCTATAAATCTGTATTTTTTCATTTTTAGTTGTTTCAGAATCCGTTGGTTTAACACCAGCTTCAGCTAATATACTATTTTCTACAGAATTAAATGCTAGTAATTTCTTTTGGTTTTCAGAACCTAAAGCTATCATTTCAACCTCTAAACCATTAGTAAGACTGCTTAAGTCTTTTAATTTTTGAGACATAGAAGCTGTTAATATTTCTCTTATTTCAGAGTCTTGTTCAGTTTTTATAGCTAGGCTAAATCCTTCTATCTCTTTATTTATTTCATCAATATTTTCTTTTAGTTTTTTACCAGCAGTATTATTAGCCATTGCTGAATAAGCAACACCTGGACCACTCATAGCTCCTGACATGACTATAGCCGCGACAGCAGTGTCATCCCATTGGCTAAAGTCCATATCTCTACCAAGTATTAAACCTTCACTAACTATTTGATCACCAAAAAATATACCTTCTTCTTCTAGTACTTCTGCACCAACTCTTTTACCAAGTTCTTTACCTGCATATCCAAACTGAGCTAACCTTGAACTGTATGCATAATCAGCTAATGTTCTAGTTCCTTTAGAAAAATCTTTAATAGCTTTCAAAGAGTTAGGTGCTGTACCTAAAAAAGAAGTAAACGTGCCTTCTATTATACCAGTAGCTATAGATGCACCAATTATTTGATTATCAGTTAAATCATTCATTGCTATAACTTTGTTAACTTCTAGCATTGAATTATTATACTTTTTGTCGTCTATAAATCCTAAGTCATAAGCGTCTTGTATTTGTTTTCTTTGACTCTTAGCAGTTTCAACTAGCTCTTTACCTAATTCTAACCTTCTAAATTTATCAGCTCCAGAAGATACCCCAAATTGAGAACCTACAGCTATTTGAGTTGCTATTTTAGATAAACCTAAAGCGTTTCCAGCTCCAGCAGTTCCAATAGCCAATATCATATTAGGAGCTTGTTGAGCACCTGTTCTTAATAAAAATCTTCCTCCTTGATCTTGTTCTAAAGCTTGATCATAAGTTAAAGGTGTTTCAAACGTCTTTTCTTTAGCATCTAGCTTTCTTTGCTGCTCAATAGCCCAATCAGAGTTTATTAACGTAGGAACGGCTAAAAGTAATTGAGCTGTAGCATCGTTAAAATCTTTTTTAATTATATCACTTAATCCATATTCTTTAAAAGCTACATTGAATAGTTCAGCTTGTGATATTTTTTCTCCACGTTTTTTTTCTTCAAAAGTTTTAATACTAGCAAGTAATCTTTCGGCTTCTAGTTCTAAGTCTTTTTGATTATTTTTTTGATTTTCATATAACAAAAATAAAGATGCTTGAGCTTCTTTAAATTTAACTTCTTCTTCTTTTGTTAATTTTCTTTTTGGTTTTTCTATACTATATACAAACTCAGAATCTATAGTATTTACATTTATTTTGGAATCAGCTGGAGCTATAGCACTTATTTTTTCTAATTGAGATTTAACATCTTTTACAGCTAAATCGTTTACTTGTTTAGATATTTTTTCTTTATAGCTTTTAATATTTTCTTTATACTCTTTTTCTTCTGCTTTACCAAAAGAGTAAGAAAGCTTTAATAAATCTTGATCACCAGATTCTTTAGTTAAAGTTTCATATATGGTGGTCATTTTATTGTCAAGTTTGTTTTTCTTAAATTGATTAAGGCCGTTTTCATAAACACTATTTAAATCAACATTAAGAAGTTTTTTACCAATACTTGGTGGTAAGCCAGATAAGTCTTTTACAGCTTTTATATATTCTTCGTTAGTTAGCTTTTTAGGTACTTCTCTTGTTGTAAAACCACCTACATCAGTTCTTTCAGTTATAGTTTCAGTAGGTCTTCTAGAGTCAAAATTATTTATATAATCTTTTACTATTTTAGCTTCTTCTTCTGTAAAGTTAACATTATTAGACAATGTTAAATATGTTAATTCAGCAAAGTCTTTTCCTTCAATAAACTCTCTATTAACTTCTATTTTATCTAGCTTTGCTTTTTCAATCTCTAATCGATCTTTTCTTGATTCAGCTAGTTTAGACGATGCTTTTACAGAGTTATCATTTATTATATTTATATCTTGATCATCTAGGTTTTTATTAAAATAAGCAGATAAATCGTTTTGATTTTCATAAGAACCTACTAAATCCTCACCTTTATAAACTTGATATACTGGAGTTCCTTTAAAACCTAAAACGGCACTTCCAGGTTTAAAAGACTCTTTAACACTGTAATTAGTGCCATCAAGAGCATCGTTCATAGAATAAACATTATCCATTAAGCCTACTCTTGAAACTATATTTTTACTTAAATCCTCGTTAGATAAACTTTTAAATGAATTTTTTAATTGATCTATTTGCTTCGCTGACTTTATTTTTTCATCATAAGTAAAAGGTTGTAAGTCAATATAAACTTCTTCGTTTGTTTTTGGATCAACATATTTAACAGCATTACCAGTGCCTGTTCCAGCTTGATCAACAGGTATGTTGTTTGCAGACATTATGCTTTGAAACTCTTCTTCGCTAGCTCCTACTAAACTAAAACTATTTTCAAAAGATCTATCACCATAATCAATTTCAGACTTAGCTTTACCAATTTGATCTTCTAGTCTTTTTATAGACATAGCTAAATCATATTTTTCTTGACCAGGTTCAATTGTTTCTTTTTTAGATTTTAACTCAGTTAATTCAACTTCTAAGTTGTTTATCTCTTCAACTGGACCTTTTTCTTCTTCCATTACTTCAATAATAGAATCATCTTCTAATATTTCTAAAATAGAATTATTTTCTGCAGTTTCATAATCTGCATTGTCTTCTAATATTTCTAAAATATCGTTATTCTCAGTCAAATTTTCTGACATATTTAATTTTATTTATATTTTTTATTATATAAATTAATTGAAGTAATAGCTTTATTTCCGCTATTTGGATCAATAAAAACTACTCTTTCTTCACCTTTAAACATAACTATAGTGCCTACTTCTAGGTCACGTATGTCATCATTAGTTTTAACAACAAGTGCCTCAGGCTTAGTATCTAAGTTTAATCCTAAATTTCTAGCTGCTTCAGTAGTAGCACTAGACGTAGGGTCTGTTACAAAGCTTTGGTTAGATACAGTAAATTCTTTAACAGTTGGAGTTTTTTGCTCTACGTTTCCAAGTAAAATGCTAAACTCTTCTGTTGGAACCCCGTAATTTTTCTTGTTAGTGTTTATATCTACTAGTAAATTTTCAAAATCTAAGTTATTTATTTCGTCAAAAGTATAAATTGGTGTAAAAGTAGACTCTTGATCTTTAAATTCACTAGGGGTTTCTATAAAAACCACTTTTTCATCTTTATCTATTTGTAGTCTATCTTTACTTTTGACAGGTATACCTCTATTTATAGCATTCATAAACTTTTCAGCTTTATCTTCTGGAGATTTAGAAGCTAATATATCTTGAGCAGCATTAACTTCTGTAGTAAATAAATTTTTATATTTAAGTGCAGATTGTTTAGCTTTTTCAGATTCGCTAATTTTGCCACTTGCTGGTTTAGTTATTTGCTTTGTTTTAGCATTTTCTTGACCAAACGTATCTATAGAATATTGTATCCAAGCACCTCTTAACCTTGCTATTTGATCTGGACTACCTGTCCACTCTTCATCTACTTTTTTAGAATTTAAATATTTATTGCCACCCGGTATATTACTCATTATTTGCCAAGAATCTTCATTTAGCTCGCCTAGTATTCTGGTATCTTTAAGCATATCAGAAGTAATACCATCGTTAACTTGGCCGTAAAGTTTTCTTGTGGTTGTAGTAGTTCTTTTACCATCCTCGCTTAAGCTTTGCCACTCTGTTATAGTAGGTTCATATTTCTTAGCGTACTCATTAAATATAGCCTTAAAACTTTCACTTGGGTCTTCTGTGTAGTTTATTAAACCAGGACCACCTTTAGTTACACTATTATAGTAATTAGAAAGATTTAAAGTGTATTTACCATATTTAGTATCTAGGTTAAGCATTACATTACCATCTTTCATTGTAGGAATAACATTGTTGCCATCGTTATCAACCATTTCTTTAACAAACTCCATTGCTTTTTTATCTGTAGAATTAGATATAGCAGATAAAGCATTTGGCAAGTTTTTGTTAAATTTATCAGCTTCTTGCTGTAGTAAGCCTAGGCCGTTTACATAAGTATCTAAGCCTTTTTGTAAGTTGGCTGAGCTTTTTAAAGCTTCTGTTTGATCTCTACCTATGGAATTATATTGTATTCTATAATTATCATCTATAGCTTTCATAAACATGTCAGCAGTGCTATCAGCAAAGCTAAACTCACTTCCTGAAACAGCTTTAGTTAAGCTATCTTTAAAATCTATTTGCTGTTGTGTTATAGCGTTTTTGTTAGCTTCAATAATAGCAGCTTGATTATCAAAAGCTGTTACAGCACCTTGAATGCTTTTAGAAAGCTGCATAGCGCTTCTATCTATCATATAAGGCGAAACATTAGTTCCTGGTCTTGAGTAAGTTCCCATAATTGTATTTGTTTTATTTATTTTAAAGCTTACTTCTAGTATCTGTTATAAGTTTATTTATATTTTCAAGATCTATTTGGTAATTTGGATCGCTAGGGTCTAAAGATTCTCTTTCTTGTATCATTGAATTTAAACCAAGATTGTCCCAAGCCGTTCCTAAACCTGTAGCTTTGTAGCTAGATGGGTCAAATCTACCATAAGTATTAAGACTATTATAGTCAAAATTCTCAGGACCCATAGTACTAGTATTTGTATCAGCAGCAGAAGGACCACCTTGGTTTAAAGAACTTCCTGGTATTTGAGGTGGAAGCATTCCACTACCCAATGTCTCTCCCATAGCACCTAAGCCAGCTACAGCAGCTTGTGTAGAGTATAATTGTTGAGCTCTAAGTAAATCAGCTTGTCCTTGCATTCTATCTAGTTCTTGAATCTCTCTTCTTTCTTGCATGCCTATTCTCCAAGACTCTCCTTTTCCTTTAGCTATATCAACCTGTAGTTGACCTTGAGCTTGTAACTTTTGATTTTGAGTTTCTTGTTGTTGTATATTAGCTGAAACTCCTTGTTTGGATTTTAAAGCAGCTTGAGCTAAAGCAGTTGCTCCACCAGCTCCAGTTTCTCTTAAGTTATCCAAAGTGTTTGCTAATGCTATATCTGATTGTTCAGCCTGCATTTCAGCGGCTTTAGTTGCTACTTGTAAGTTTGCATAAGGATTAGATAAATTCTGAAATGGATTTATTATTTCTTGTCTTTGAAAGTTTTCTATATCCGTCATTTTTTCTTTATACTTAATATTGGCGTGTATCGCCTGCCCTGTAGCCCATGCTACTTGAGCTCCCTGTGCTGCTAGCTTTATACCTGTTCCTTCTTTAAAGTTATCTAAAAAACTCATAATTATATTTTTATCTTGATGATACTACAAATTCTGTTGAGACAGCAAACAACTCTTTAGTTCCACCTGGATCTGTAGTTGCATCTGTCGATACTTTTACTGTTGCTAGATAGCCTTTAATACCTGTTGTAGCATCACCAAAGAACACTTCGTTTGGTCTAGCTACACTATTGTTTATTAAGTTAGCAAAGTATTTATTTTCTTTTCTGTTAAAACCTGCTCTATAAGGTACTCCACCTTCGTTGTATAAGCCTTCTTCATAACTTCTTACTAGTTTAGCAGAGTCATTGTATTGCTGTTGTGAACCTGCTTGTAAATCAAACCCTTCTGCATCTGATAAAAATGATTCAACTTGCCAGCCGTTACTACCTTCGTAATTAACAGTTTTAAAATTCTTTATTATACTTGGGCTAGCATTAAATATAAATTCTATACTAGAATTAGAGGTAACACCATAAAAGGTGCTTCTAATATGCCCAGGTGTTTGGTCATAATGCTCATATATTTCAGCATCATAAAAGCTATAGTATTTGCTTTTTAAACTACCAGCAAAATTAGGCTCGTAAGTAAAGAAACTAGTCCAACCATTTATATCGTCTTCAAAACTTAAAGTACTATAAGTGTCAGGCGTTACAGTATCTTCACTTTTATTCTGTATAGATAATACATAGTTTTTGTTGTGAATGTCCCATCCACCTATTATTTTATCTTTTATAAACTTAGTAAAAGTAGCATCTTGACCAATAGTTGGAGTTCCAGGATCGTTACTTAAGTATAATATATTTGCATTGACTATGCCTGTTATAGTAGCTAAAATAGGTGAACCACTTGTTTGAGGTATAGAAACTAACATACCTTTTTCTAAATTAGTTAAAATATTTGAAGGACTCAACGTTAACCTAGCTGGATTAGCTCCAAAACCTGCTATAACGCCTGTAAATGTAAATTCTTTAAAATTGTTATTTATTTTAGCAAATTCTTCTCTAAAAAAAGTAGACATACCATATTGAGATATCTCTGTTAAGCCATCTCTTGATAACCTCATTACAGCATTTCTATATTTATCTGTAAAATATCTTCTATATCCAAAGTTAGCAAAAGTTTCTGGGTTTTTACTAATGCCATACTCACCCACATAAGGAGTTATTTGGCCTATAACTAATTTAGTTGAACTAACTGTAGTTCCAACGCCTTCTGCAGAGTAAATAGCATCTTTATCTATTAAAGCATTGCTTACTTTATTTTCTTGAAATATAGCTAAGTTACTGTCTAAAGCATGTATTTTCTGTATAGAACCATTTACTGGATCAACGGCTTTAGTTATTTCTTCACCTATTGGAAATACATTTGTTTCATTAACATCTGTAACAGAGTTATATAACCCTGAGTATATTAAAGCATTACTTCTTCTAGTTTGTTCATTAGAGTCTTCTCTTAAATAAGCTCTAACGCCATAACCTGTTTCCGTATTATTGTAACCACCTCTAATTCTAGACTCTTCTATAATCCAGTTTCTCTCGTTAGTTGTATCAGTTCTACCAGGTGGATTACCAGCTGAACTTGGAAATAAAGGGTAATCAAAAGTACTTCCAGTAGGATTATTAGGTAAACCAGGAAATACAGGTGCATATTCAGCTAAACCACTAGTCGTAGCATTAATATTCTTTTTAAGTACAAAAGCATTGAAGAATTTTATTTTAGCCATATTTATATAGTCACTTGTTATTAGTTGAATATTACATCAAAGTCATTAGATAAAGTGCTTAATCCGTTTCCGTTAGCATCTGTTATTTTAAGCTTGTAAGCACCGTCAACTGCTTGTGTAGTAGACTTTATAGTTCTAGATTGACCAGAACCAGTATTTGGAGTTACATAAATTTCTGGATACAAAGCACCTGTAGTAGATTCTACAACAGTTATAAAAAGCTGTTCTTTATTTCTATTATTATCAGCTGAACCATTTAAAAAGCTGTTAGCTGTCATTGTAAATAACTCTTCTCCTTTATCTTCTCTAACAACTACTGGAGGTTGGTTAATGAAAATAGGTGCTATATTTTGTAATTGACAATTTGTTAATTGTACAGGAGCATTAGTATATTAAGGATCAGGAGATGCAGAAGTGTCTGTAGCTAGCAAGTTAAAAGTGTATTTTTCATTTATACTAGCGTTAGAATTAAATACAAATTTAGAGTTAGTTTGTATTTTGTATTTAGTAACAGTACCAGAGTTATCAGTTAGTATTTGAAACTCACTAGATCTATTAGCTCCAGTACCATCTATTACGTTGTCAATAGCTAAACTAGAGTTAGTAGTTAATTTGTTTCCAACTGCGTCAACTAATTCAAAAAATAAAGTAGCATCAGATATACCAGTGTTTGCTTCAGTGTGTATATATTGTATATTTTGACCTTGCGAAGTATTATTTCCAGCTGTATCTTCCACTCCTGTTGGTGTAGTAGAAACAACTTCATTATTTAAATCTGATATTAAACCAGATGTCGATGTCTCCCAGTATATGTCTAAAACAGATTTTGTAGGTTCAGTTTCAAAAACACCTAAATCTTGCCAAGCTCTTTCTATTTTACCCTTAGAGGCTTTTATATTAGCTGGGGTAGCTGTATTTATAGGAATTGTAGTATAAGCCGGTGTAGCGCCAATTTTAAAATCTGTTTCTATCTTAGCTATAAAGGGATTTGCTGAAGCATTAAAAAATATATCGTGAAAATTATACTCATACTCTGGCGGATTTTGATAATCACTTGTTACGAAATAAGGATAAAAAGGCTGAGGAATATCATGTTTTTTATCTGGATCACTAGAAGGAAAAAGAATACCTTTAGTAGTTGTCCAAGAGCCTAACTCTCTAAAGGGCTCTATAGAAACCACTTTTTCTCCTTGTTTACTAACATTAGACTGCGTGTTATAAGATCCATTAGCACTAGAGTAAATTGGATTAACTCTATTGTATAACAACACTCTACTATCAAAAGTAGTATCGTTTCCATTTACTTTAGAAAGTTCTCTTGGTATTTTATTTATATTATCACCAAATAAATTCAGCAGTGTTATTCTATTTTTACTATGAAAAGTTGGTAGATAATCTTCTATGTTCGCTGTTACTCCACTTGGAGGTGTTGTAGAATCGTCGTAAACTTCTAAATCTGAGGCGTTAGAAACAACAGTATCCCATATTAATTCACCAGCTAAAGCACCTGGGGTATACACGTTGTAGTAATCTTGTTCTTGTTGTTTAACAACTATTCTATAGCTATAATAACCTAAAGGATTTGTTTCAGAGTATAAACCTGGATAGCCTTTTTTTGATAAGCTGCTAGGTACTTCACCTCTTAGTGTAAATTCTATGTAGTTGCCCCAAAAACTAACGCTATCTGATCCAAAGTTACTATATGGAGCATATATTGTTGAATTTTTATTACCAGAAGTAACGCTTTCTTCGTTGTTTAATAAAACGTTAGAAGCTCTACCATATCTATCAACTAACACTACGCCAACTTGATAACTTCTATTTTGTTTTAAAGTATGATTAGGAAACTCAACAGTTAAATCTCTATTAGCTTCATCGTTATCGGAAGATCCAGATGGATAAGTTTTTTCATTATATACTAAGTCATATTTAAGACTATCTGGAGAACTGTGCTTGTCTAGAAAATTACCATATATAACTCTATTACTTACAATCTCTTGTGTTAAAGCTCTAACAGGCACTCTATCGTGTACTCTAATTAATTCTGCTTCTGGCAAAGTTTTAATAGGCTTTGTAGACAAATAATTATACTCGTAGTTAGTTGAGCTTGTTAAAGTAGAAACACTAACATCTTCTATAACTCTTACAGCTTGTTCATCAGAGTTTTTTACTAATATTTGTATTTCTTGTATTTTTAACGCATCTTTAAGTAAGTTTCCTCTATAGGGTAGAGCAGTATTAAGCTTTACTTGGTCAACTCTGTTTTCCATAAACTTAACATTACCTGATTGCAATGTAATGTCTTCGTCGTTGTTTATAAAATATCCAAATTGTTTAGGTACAAATGCGGCTTGAGTAAATGGAGCCATTAAAGAATATTCTCCATCATCATATTTAAATCTATAGCTAAATTTAGAAAACTTATCTTTTAACAATTTAGTATCTCCTTTGTAGTTAGCATTATAGCTAGGGTTAGCTCTAGATATTTTTACTATATCACCTACAGCTACAGCTTTAGTGTAATTTGGTGTAAAAGCAATTGTAGTATTTGGAGATGAGTAAGTAACATTTGTCACTGTATAATAATGATCTACATCGTTTGAAGTTATAGCTACTTGGTCACCAACTACTATATCTCTATTGTCTGTAGATGTAATATCGTATTGACCTGTTATATTAATAAAACCAGCGGCTCCGCTTCCAGCAGAAGTTCCACTTATAGTCACTATGTGAGCTGGTAAATACTCTTCAGAGTTGGATATTAGCGTGCTATTATCAGAAGAGTCTAAAAAACTAAAAGGCTCTACAGGTGCGAATTTAGCAACTGAAATATGGTCTTCGCTATAATAGTAAGGATTATTAGCTCCAGAAAACTCGTAACTATTATCAAAAGCTCTTTGTATGTTTATTTTTCTTGGTTGGTTTCTATTATCAGTCCAAAAAAGTAAATCTTCAAGTAAGCTTACATTTATTATTTGATGTGTTTTAGAAAAGTTAAGAAAGTTTCCAGCTATTAAAACTCTTTTTTCATTAGTTAGTACATTGTATTGAACTATATAGCAAGCAACACCTTTAGCATTGAAAGTAGTTTGTGGTGGTGGCTGCGGGTTACCTGGCGGTTGATAAGTAGTTGTTGTATCTCCAGGCGCAAAATTACTTAACCTATCATTAGATGAATCTGCATAATCAGTTAAAAATAAAAATATTCTATCATTAGTTACATCCATAAAATAACCAATAATATCTAAACCATTTAAAACAACATCTCCATCTGTAGCATAATACTTAGCATTGTTTTTAGCGTCTTCTAAGTAACCTAAATCTGTTTTTAAACTTGTTAACTTTCTATTGCCTAATATATTTTCCAAAGCTCCAACATCCGCACCTTCAGATCTACTAATACTAACATTTTTAGCGTCTCTATATTCACCATTTGGTATAAGTCTAGAGTCTAAGGTTTTATTCATCTTAGACTTTAGAAAAGTATTTTTAATTTCTGGCATACTTAATGTTTAATCCATTTAGATTTGTTTCTAAACACTTGAGCTATCTCTTCTATCTTTATGTTGCTTAAACGTATTTTAGCGTTTCTAAGAGCGCTAGAACGATCTCTTTTAAATCTATTTACTATATATTCTGGAACACCTGCTCTACCTGATAATATAGAATAAGCTATATGCATGTACATTGCTTGCTCTGCCATTTTAGGTAATTTCATATCTAAGTCAACGGCTAAACCGTCAGATATATATTCTAATATTATTAATTTACCTGCTAAATCACTTGAAAAAGAAAAAGTACCTGTTCTTTCGTTTATAGTAAACATACCATTTACTTGAGCTTCTTCAGGCTGTAATCCATATCTTTGACCTATTAAACCTTCGTTAAAAGGATGTCTATAATCATCTGGTTGAAAGTCTGTAGTTAAAGATCTGTTTTTCCATCTTTCTTCAGTTAATGATTGCTGTGAAAGTAAGTTAGCACCTGTTTGATCTTGAGTAGGTTCACCAGTGTCATCTTGTATTGGAAGTTCAGTTGGATTAGAAGTAACTCTAGTTGGGTATATAATATGCTTAGCTCCAGCACCGTCTACCCAGGAGCATTTAACATAGTTTACATAATCTTGTGGTATTATTATAGATAAGCTAGGTGGTATAGTTAGTTCTTGAGATTTAATAACTTTTAAAGTATCATAGCTAAACTCTTGTAAACCTCTTTTAGCATGAAACATTATATCAGTTCTTTTAGCTGATGGAATTAATTTACCAGCTCCAACATATGCTACTATAAAGTTGTTTATAATATCATCTAGACTTATATATATGTAGCTACCGTAATTATTTCCAGTGTAATATTCAGCATTAGTTTCTGTTATAAGTCCCATTTATTATGATTTTTCGTTTACTTCTTCTTGTTGTACTCTCGATGCTGCAACTTGTACAATTTGTGGATCTCTTATTACGACACCTTGGTATAATAGCATTTTTAAAACTAACTCAGTTCTTTCAGAGTTATGTAACTCAAAGTTTGTAGTTCCATATGTACTCCCTGAATTAAAGTCTGCAGCTGTTAATGTTATTGTAACATCATTACTACCAGCGCCTAGTTGACCAGCTGTAACTACTATTTGATCACCAACTACGTACCCAGTCCCAGGTGTTGCTATTGTAAAAGTAACTGTGCTTGTGGTGTTAACTATAGCGTTAATTACTAAGCCAGTACCACTACCGCCAGTATACGTAACTGCAGGGTAAGTTCCAACAACTCCAGTTGTTCCTAAGCCAGCGTAAGATGATAACATACCACCATTATTTAATAAATTTGCTCCAAATGTAGTTGTATCGTGTATTAATTGTCCTAAGCTTCCTGGATAATAACCCCATCTAACATCAGATGGTTTTTTAACGTACTGCATTTTAACATGTGTAGGATCAACTATTGTATCTGGATAAACTAAAGCTTTATTGTCTTCGTATAAATATATTGGGTAATTAGTTGTAGGTGCAGTTAAAGGAGCTTTTCTAATATTGTATATTTCAGCTCTACCTACTCTCTGCATTTCTTTATATGTTGCAGTGTTTGGCTCATAAGTGATTGAACCTAGTCTATATAACTCAGAAGGAGTTGTAAAAGGATTTGTACCACCAATAGTTTTTTCAGCTACTGTTTGGTCGTTTTCAGTTTTAAATTCTGCAATTTTTTCATCTGTAATAGCAACTCTATCTGAATATTCTACATCAGATTGTGGTATACGTAGCTGTTGATTTAAGTCTTCAAAGTAAGCCTCAAATATTTCTCTTTGTACTTGACTACCTATTTTATTAAATTCATCCGGTGTCATATAACCCCTTTGTTCTTTATTTAAAATAAGTAATACAGTTTTATATACAGTATCTACGCTTATTGCCATTTTTAATATTTTAAAAAGAGAGGTTACTTATGTAACCCCTCATAATTATAGTCACTTGTTATTTGAACTTTTTCTCAATAGATTTATAAACTTCAACACCTTCATCAGTTTTAAACCACGCAGCTAATGCTGAATATGGGTTTTCGTCAAAAGGAACGTTCATTAATTTTCTACCATTACTTGCCCAAGTAAATGTTCTTTGATCTTGAGATAAACCTAGTATATTAGCTTCAGTAGCTCTTATACCAAAGTTTCTAAGAGTAACGTTTTCATCATTTGCTAATTCTATAAACAAACTAGGGTTTGATCTAGCAAATAACATTAAGTCTCTTTTAAGTTCTTTAGAACTCATCTTAGATACACTAGAGCCAGATTCAACTCTTAATATTGCTTCAGCTTGGTCTATATCCATAGTTGCAGCAGCATTTAAAGCTTGTATTTCTAATTCTAAGTAATCTAAATCATCAGTTGCTTCTTGCACGTCATCTTTTTCAGAGTATAATTTATTCCTGTTTGGATGGTATAGTGAAAGCATTTTTTGTAAAGCTACGTCAGATTTAGGTACCATTAATACACCATCTTCAAAAACAATATGTCCTAATGTTGCAGATCCTGTTTGTTCATCAACAAATGGACTTCTCATATTAGTTGCATACCTAAGCTCTCTATTATAACCTTTTGCTTCATCAAAGTACATTAAAGGTTTTCTTGAAGAGTGTTTAGAGTTAATTCTAAACGTTAATGGTGACTTGTTATTTAATAAATGATAATATCTATCTTTAATTTCCCAAGTATCTTTTTTAATTTCTTTTGCTACAGTTTTAGCTGAAGCCTTTTTTTCTTTTGTTTCCATAATATAATATAATATAATAATTAAAAAAGACCCCGCCTAAGCGGGATCTTATTATTGTTTTTTACAATGTAGCAACCGCAGTTCCAGTTACTGCAGAACTAAGAGAAGTTAATGGAGCAACACCAGAGGCACCGTTCATTACATCTATAGCCGCAACACATAAGTCTACGTCAGCTTGAACTAGATTACTAGCTCCAGTTATTGTACATTTAAATCCTGTAGTATATTCAATAACTACAGCATTACTAGCTTCTTTTACAGCGCCTACATTATCTGCAGAAACTAAATCAAAGCCACTTGCTTTTTTTAATTTAATCATTCCCATAATTTCTATTCTTTAAAATGTTAATAATTATATAGTAGACTTAAATAACACGAAGTTATTTGCGCCTTGTACACAAAGACATCTTTCAGATAAGAAATGTACTTGCATTGCATCTAAAGAAGAAGTATAAGCTCCGCCTACTGAACCAGTAACCCAAGACTTCATTCTTCTATCATCAGCTTCAGAAGCTCTATATCTTACATGTAAGAAAGGACGTCTGATATTTTGACCTAACATTTGATCGTAAACAGTAGATGTTCCAGCAGGAATCATAACACCATCAATGTCTCCAGTTAAACCTCTTGTAGATGCATCATTTAGATATTTCCAATCAGTTTTATAGAAGTCATAAGAGCCTCTTCTAAAACCAGAAAATCCAAAGTTAAGTGCCATATCTTCTTCATTGTTAAATAAACCATAAGAAGCATTAGCAGTAGAAGCATAACCTCCACCAGCTTGAGCAGCAATCATATCGTCAAAATCAAGAGCAGTAGCTCTAGATAAGAATAACATGTTTTCTTCAATTGCACCTTGCTTATCTAATTGCTTAAGAATAGCATCGAAATCACCTAATGCGCCAGCTCCTGGAGCAGCAGCACCAGCAAAGTCGTTATAAATGTTTCCTCTTGCTTCAACAGCAGCAAATAAACCTTCAGAACCTTCAACAGATAAATTAGTGTTTGCTCCTTTTTTCTCAGCTTCTACCATACTCATTTCTAAGTAATCTTCAAAACGTAATCTTGTTTCAGACTCAGCTTTTAAATACCATAAGTATCCAGAAGTACCATCCTCAGTAGCAACTTCAACCCAACCAATTTGAGCAGCGTCAGATCCTGAAACCTGATACATGTCCTTTAGTATAATTGGCTTGTTTGAAAATTGAGTGAAATCAGGTTGAATAGCTCTAACTCCTGAAGTGACAGTACCAGAGTCCATTCCTGAAGTTCCTTTATCAAATTCAGAACCATAAACAAACACTTTAATACTTGTTTGTTCATCAGCTAAACCTGTTCCTGTAATTAAATCAGCAAATTTGTAAGCTTGAACAGAAACGTCAGCAACTCTTGGAGAACCAGTAGCAAGACCTATGTCTGTAACTCTAACTTTAACACTGTTTAAACCATCAGAAACAACCATAGTTTGTCCTACTCTAATAGCAGCTTCTTTGCCAGCTTCTACAGGTACATTAATAGATGTTCCATCTTTTATTTGACAACCGTCATAAGAAACGTGTAGTCTATTTTGTTCAGACCAAATTACTTGATCCGATGTCATTGGCATTTCAGCGCCAACCATTCTTAAGAAACCTTGTAACGTTCTGTTACCAAATCTCTCTACCTCTGCTTCGTATAACTCAGGTAAGTATTGCTGAGCAAAAGTATCGCTATCACCAGTACCAGTACCTCCATTAAAAGACAAGTAGTTAGTATCTAACGCTTGTTTCTTTTGATGAGGTATTAGTCCGGGAGCATTGGAAATGTCTAATCCCATTTTATTTTAGTTTTAAGTTTTATTTTTGTTTTGTTTTTATTTTTAACTTAGAACTATCTACACCGCTAATTGCTTTTACTCTTAATCCGTTAATAAATACATCACCTGTAGATGTTACTCTAGGTTCATTACTTACATTTTTAGATTTAGCCATCATATCTTTTACAGCATCGGCTTTGCCTTGCTCATAGAAATGATTAGCTATTGTATCAGCGTTTTCAGCAGCATAAATGGCTTTGTGGTAACCAGCATAATCTTTTACTTCACCTTTCTCGTTTAGGAACTTCCCAACAAAATTAGTTAGATCAGATTGGGTGTTAGCAACACCATCAGTATCCGAAAGTCCATATCTAAATTTCTTTTCACCAATATTGAAGTCAAAACCTTTGAATTCTTGGTTAAAGAAGTTTTTAGTGTTACTTTGGAACCTCTTGTGTTGATCTTGAACCATTTTCTGTTCTTCGTTGTATCTATTGAAAAAGTCAGTAGCTTTCTGTTGGTCTTGAGTTACGCCG
>Ga0206682_10001392_pt1 | contig 23904 bp, 18 predicted proteins | sample M240m12015metaG_FD_155444 | JGI IMG/M metagenome (GOLD analysis project Ga0206682, IMG submission 155444) | Ammonia-oxidizing marine archaeal communities from Monterey Bay, California, United States - M2 40m 12015 | ecosystem: Environmental > Aquatic > Marine > Intertidal zone | place: USA...
GATGGATGGATGGACGTCCCGATCGGATGGATGTCCCGGTGGATCGCGACGGACGCGACGCGCGCGATGCGTCGACGCCCGCGCGATGCGTCGACGCCCGCGCGATGCGTCTCGCGTCGGCGTCGACGCGCGTCGCTCTGCGGTCGCCCGCGTTCGGCGCGCGACGACGGCATCGCGCGTCGCTCGCGCAGGCGTCGATGCGCGTCGCGCCGCCGAACGGTGGACGGTACGCGTGCGGCGCGCGCACCGCGTTCGCGCGATCGGCGAGCGCGAGCGCGACGCACGACGACGCGTCGCGCGCGCACGTCGAACGGTTCGAACGGCTCGAGCGCGCGCGATTGGACGCCGTGGGAGGGGCGCGAGGGCGGGACGAGGGCGGCGGCGCGCGAATCGCGATACGGAGCGCGTCGTTCAGGCACGGCGCGACGCGACGGCGAGGGACGAACGCGCGAGGCGACGAGGACGACGAGCGCGGCGACGACGAGGACGACGCGCGAGGGACGTTCGGAACGCGGGGAGGGAACGGAAGCGACGGCGACGACGACGAACGAGCGTCGTTGGACGGGACGGGGAGAGGACCGATAGAGACGCCGAGCGCGAGGGCGGAGCGATTGGAGGCGGAGTTGCGGTCGGAGGCGACGACGTCGTCGTACGACGAGGACGCGGACGAGGCGTTGGAAGATATAGACGACGACGACGACGACGACGACGACGCGTCGTATCGAACGCCGTGAACGAGCGAGTGGGGCGATCATGGGCGGTAAACGGCGCGTCTCTGCGGTCGCGAAGGATGGTTTGGGCGACGACGCCGAGCGCTTGGTGCGCGCGCTGTTGAGCGAGGACGCCGCCACGGCGGGACGGCGACGGCGCCGTCGCGCGAGCGTCGGTGACGAGGGCACAGAGGCGACGGAAACGTTGGAGTTGCCGAAATCGCTTCGGGTGAGAGATTTAGAGCGAGTGGAGGCGACGACGAGCGCGCGAGGCGAGAGGGCGGCGCGCCGCGCGGAGAGTTCGGAAGGCGCGACGAACGAGAGCCGTTCCATGAACACTTCAGATTGCGCGCGAAACGCGGCAATGTTTGCCGACGCCATCGGTTGCGGCGACGTCGCCGTGGACGACCCGTATCGAGCGCTCGCGAGATGCGCGGCGGCGGCGAACGTCGGCGGCGATCGCTCGGACGACGCCGACGACTCAGAAGCTCTCGTCGTCGACGTATCATCGCTCATGAAGGGCGTTCACGCGTGCTTCATAAACATACCGAGCAAACGCGCCGATGCGCTGGGGCGAACACTCGAGCGTATGGGTGGATCCGTCGCGACGAGCGCCGCCGACGGCGGCGTCACGCATGTCGTGGCGAGCGAACGAAACGCGCCGTTGACGAAAGCGTTGGAATTGATCGCTCTAGAGGACGTGATCACGATCACGCCGGAATGGATCACGGAGAGCTACAAGCAAAATCGTGCGCTTCCCGTGGATGCGCCCGAATTCGCGCCGCGAGTGCTCATTCGGGCGCTTCCAGATCGGCCGCATTCTCAAGACACGGAGACGTCGAGCGAAGCCGAGCGAAAAGCACTCGCGGCTCGTGAACGCAAAGAGCACGCCAGTGCTGTTGCGGTGCGCCGTTCTGAAGGCTTCGGTGTCGTTTGGACGAGCGATTTAGTCGACCACGAAAAACTTGAGGCGAGCCGGAAATTCTTTTCGTGTCAACCGAGCGAGCAAAATGCGAAAGCGATGCCTTTGGAATGCAACTCGAAGGTTGCAGATTTACTCTCTGAGATGGCGAAAATCAACCAGGACGCGCTGAGAGAAGTGTACAAAGCAAAGCAATACGCCGCCGCGGCGAGTGCGTTGCGTTCTTTGAATTTCGAAGTGCAATCAATCGATCAAGTTGACGTGATTCCGATGTTGAAAAAACGGGACGGCAAGATACGCAAGTACGTGCAAGAGATATTGACCACTGGTAAGCTGACGGCGCTGCAAAGTTTACGTCAGAGGCCAGATGTGAAATCGTGCGTAGAACTCTCCGGGATCCACGGCGTCGGCCCTGTCACCGCTCGAAAGCTCTTCGACAAAGGGTACAAATCCCTCGCAGACTTGCGTGCGCCGGGCGTACCGCGTGACACTCTCACGCCGACGCAGTGGATCGGTCTGAAGTATTACGAAGAATTCAAGCAACGTATACCACGCGAAGAAGTCAGTCACATCGCTACCGCTGTTCGTGAGGCGGCGAATACGTTCATGAAGGATGAAGTGCGATGCTACTGCGTTGGCTCTTTCCGCAGAGGCAAAGCAGATTCGGGCGACGTCGACGTTTTGGTCGAGTGTCGCGACGTCTCTCTCGCCAACGACCTATTGATGCACATACTGAACGACTTGCGCGCGGGTAGCCCAAGCCCACGAAGTGGAATCTTGACGGATGACTTGCAAGTCGGCGACGTGCAGTACATGGGAGTCGCCGCTCTTCAGCAGCCCCTACGCGCGGATGACCAGGCACCGCCCGTGCATCGCAGAATCGACATCAAAGTCTACGAAACCGACGCATTTCCCACGGCATTGCTCTACTTCACCGGTAGCGACAAGTTTAATCGAAGCATGCGATTGTGGGCTAAGCGCAAAGGTTATGCCTTGCAAGACAAAGGCTTGTTCCGCGACCGGTCCGAAGCCGCGGCTTCGCGCGTTCGCGTTCGCGACGAAAAAGACATCTTCGACGCATTACAATTGGATTACGTCGCCCCGAAAGATAGAAATGTTTAGTACACTTAGTTCATTTCTCACGATAGAAACCACCGCATGCATCCCGAAACGTCGCTTCGCGTGCGCGTGAAGGCGTCGCCTCGCCGCACTTCGCGGCGCGTCGCGCGACCTCGCGCCCGCGATGGCTCATCGAAACCGCGCCGCGATGCGCGCCTTGCGTCGTCTGTGCGACGTCCAAGCGCCGCTCGCTTCGCCTTTCCCGTCGTCCGCCGTCCCCGCGATCGCGTGCGCGCGCGCCTCGTCGTCGTCGTCGTCGTCGTCGTCGCGTCGTGACGTCGTCGGACCGTCGAGCGTCGTGGCGACGCCCTCGCGCCGCGGCTTCGCCTCGAGCGCGTCCACGAGCGCGGCGTTCGACGCGGTGTCGCTCATGAGCGATTCCATGACGCACCTGCACGCGGCGACGGGCGCGCCTTGGTTCGTCGCGCTCGCGGCGAGCGCGGCGTTGGTTCGAGCGGCGACGGCGCCTATATCCGCGCGAACGATCAAGGCGAGCGCGACGGTGAGCGCGGCGAGCGCGCTGGCGAAATCTAGAAAACGAGGAAACTCCGAACACGTGGGGGTGCGAGATGTTCTGGATGCGATCGGAGAGTTGCGAGGGAAAGCTCCGGGGACGGGCGCGCACCCGGCGTGGCTCGTCGCGGGGCCGCTGGCGCAAATTCCATTCTTCCTGTGCGCGGTGATGGCTGTGCGTCGATTGGCGGCGGATGGGGCGAACAATGGGCTCGTCACCGGTGGCGCGCTGTGGTTTCAAGATTTGACCGTCCCCGCGGTGGATGTGGCGATGATGACGGCGCCGATGGGGCCGTACGGAGGTATTTTGCCCGTGCTCACGGCGGCGGCGCTCTTCGCGAACGTGAATGCGAATTTCGCGTCCGCGGCGGCGCAATCTCGGGGTATGACGATTGTCAAGTTGGTGTTAGAGTGGATGACGCTGCCGATGTTGGTGATCGGGATGCAGCTACCGCAGGCGGTGCACTGTTACTGGCTCACGTCGAGCGCGTGGGCGCTGGCGCAAAACCGAGCGCTGTCCACGACGTTCGCTCGAGAAGCGCTCGGGATAAATGCGCTCGCCAAGGTGACGCGTGAAATTGCCGCGAGCCAAGGTCTAGGTGGCGAGGACGTGGCGATGTCGCCGGAAGTTTTAGAGTTAGTAAAGGCTGCGGCGAAGGAGCGCGCCGGGAACAACAACGCGCAGGCGGTGAACTTGTTGCTGCGCGCCGCTCGCGGTGGTGGCGACGTCGCGGCGGCGCTTCGAGGCGAAGATTTGGGTAAATCACATCCAACGGTACTATTCGCGCTCGGTCAAACGTACGCCGTGCTTAAAGAATGGAAAAAGTCGGCGCTGACGTATGAATATTCGGCGCGGGCCGAACCGGATCCTTTACGGCGTTCGCGCGCGCTTATGGGCGCCGGCGTCGCGCGCGCGCGTCTAGGTGATCTTGGCATGGCCAGCGAGGCGTTATACGAAGCTAATCGTTTGAATCCAACCGATGCTAGCGTTAAAGTGGCGTTGGCGAGCGCCTTGAAGCTAAATGGTGATCCAGAACGCGCTTTGGAAATTTTGCGCGAGGCGGCCGAGTTGCAACCGGACATCGACGAGCGCTACGTCAAGCCACTTGAACGCGAGCTCGCGAGCAGAACGAGCGCGTGAAACGATTAGAAGAATACTTACTTCAGCAGCGTATTTGTATTAGAAAACTATAGACTAGATCTAAGCGCTATTGTGTATGGTGTCCAACCTAAAACCATGTTCGACGCCGCGCGGCGCGAGGGCGTCTCGATTCGCCACGTTGCCCTCCACGGCGACCAAATCTTCTTTGCGTGGTTTCGCCGCGGCGGTGACGTCCGCGGCGGTGACGCGCTCGAATGCCACGCTCATACACCCACTCTTCTCGCAGTGCTTGGGTGTCAGCGAGTCGAACGACGTGTTCGTTCGGTTGCACCCCTTACAGCGGAAGTATCGCATGATGGAATCCACGTGCTTCACGCTGTCGCGATGCTCTCTACAAGTCGCAACATCAAAAAATCGGGTCTTTTTCTCGCACACCGTGCAATGGTACACCTTGACTTTGACCTCGCGTTTCAGCGCGAGTTGTGCGGCGAGCTGGTCGCGTTCTTCCAACGCGTCCATGTTCTTCATCATTTGATCCACGTCTTCTTCTTCGGCTTCGGCGGCGTATCGAGACTTCAACGCGGGCGCGGCGACGTGACCGAATAATCTAGCCGTAGTCGACGGCGCGCTCGTGGACTTGGTGCCGTTGTTCGACACGTCTCGCATCGCCGGCCGCGCTGGGGCGAAACTCGAGGCAGGCGCGCCGCGCGCTTCGGCGAGTTGACGTCGCAACTCTTCGTTCTCCTTCTCCAGCGCCTCTCTACGCGCAATCTCAGCCTTGAGCTTACGTTCTAACTGTTGCACGGTGGCCATCTGTAAACCATGCGCTTTCAGGGTTTCGGGCAACGGTTTGGGTTCCGCTCGCACCGTCGTCGTCGGTTTCTTCGCCGACGTGTCGTTCGGGTCTGGCTTTGTTAGCGTAAGTCCAGTCGCTCTCAACCGCTCTGCCACTTCGCGTTGCTTCGCACGCGACGCGTCCTGACGCGTCTGAGCAATAGACGCCGCGTGTTGCCTCGCGAGCGTCGCGAGCGCCTCTTTATCGTCTTCAAAGTCCAAATCTTCCTCTTCGAGCGCCATCGTCGTCGGCGCCTTGGCGTGCAGTCTCGCCGCGAATTCCTCTCCCGTTCGCTTAGGTTTGAACGCGTTGCGAGGGAGATGTGCGTTGGATTGCTTCAAGATCGCTTGTGCTCTCGCGCTCGGTGCGGGACCGCCATTCATCAAGCCTTCGCCCGGTCGCTGTAAATGACTCGCTCGAGCGCTCGTCGGTTGCATCGACGCTCCGTACTTTTGCAAGCCGACTTTGAAGTCTCCATTCGCGTTTCTCTTCCCCGTCATCTGTCGCTGCGCGTTCGCCACCTCACGAATCGCTTTCGGGACGTGAAATTCACAAAACTTACACTCCGACACGTTCACAGCCTTCGTGCACGGCGTCCCGTCTTTCCTCGTCGCCTTGCACACGCCGAAATCCGCGGCGGCGCCAATCTTCATCAACTGTCCTCCATCCTCCACGCTCACGCTTCGCGATTGGTAGAATTTCGTATCAAACACTCCCCATATGAATCCTATCGCCTTCTTTTCGTCTTCACCGTGCGCCGCGTACGCGTCTCCGAACACCGACACCGTCGCGCTCGCGCCGCCGCCGCGCAGCTCGCTCACCGTCCACAGCGCGTACTTTGAACCTCTTCCATTCACCTTTATCCTCGCCTCCGTCACCACGCCCACGAATCCGTGCTTGCCGACGATTTCCTTTTCTAAATCTTTGATCGCGCAGTGTCGGCGATCGTCGAATCGCGCGCGCACGACGGCGCCGGACACGAGACGATTTGAAATTCGCGTCCCACTCATCGGTTCAAAAACATTCTGGCGCTGCTTATCACCCTTTTGCGCCGCCGCGCGCGCGTCGGCGGCGCCGGGCATGACGAACGGACAAGTAGTCGCGCGCGCGAGACGTCACGGCGACGGGCGCTCGGTCGACGCGCCGTGGAGTGGCGACGCGCGCGCGAAACGACGCCGTAAACGGGCAAAGTCGCTCGCGCGGTGGGTCGACGCGCGCGTAAACTAAACTAAACTGCACGCTTACACATAATTTAAAATAGTTCATATACGTAGTCCGACATCGATCGCGGCGGTGAATTCAACCACCGATCGACGCTTCTTCGCCGCGTCGTCACTCCGCGTTTGCCGCTCTCGCGTTCGTCGCCGCGCGTTCGTCGTCCAATCGCGACGCCAGCACCGCCGCCGCGGTGTTGTGATTCCTTTCCTGTCTCTCCACCATTCGTTTCCGCACCTTTTTCTCCGCCAGCGCGCGTCTCGCTTCTTCGCTCAGCGCGTCTCGTCTTCGCTGCGACCGCGCGCGTTCGCGTTCCCGCGCCGCCGACGACTGATTCGCCCGTCTTCGTCGGCTCCTCTCTCGCTCGCGCTCCTTCTGCGCGAACGCCAGGGCGTCGGCGTATCCGTAATATTCATCCGCTCTCTCCTTCGCGTTCGCGCCGCGCTGCACCGCGTGTCCCGGCAGTCCGTCGTCGTCGGCGCGATCGGCGACGGGTTCGACCTCCTTCGCCTCGTCGCGCGACGCCGTTCGCGCGCCGTCGCGCGTCGCGCCGTCGTCGACGCTCGGCGCGGACGCCGTCTCACCGCGCGCGTCGCGTCGCGGCGCGCGCGGCATGGCGAAGCCGAACGAATCGGCGCGTCGCGACGTGACGACGCGACGACGCGCGACGCCTCAGAATGCGCCGCGCGTCGCGACGCGCGCTCGAGATCGGCGCTCGACGCGCGCTCGCGATGCGCGCGAGCGTCGACCGCGCGCTCGGCGCCGCGAGCGCGTCGCGCGCGCGCGCGGACGCGAGCGACGGGCGACGACGCGCGACGGCGGCGCGACGACGACGAACGGCGACGACGACGCGCGCGACGCGGGCGTCGGCGCGCGCGGAGGGAGGGCGGGGACGCGGGACGCGCGCGGCGGCGCGCGCGGCGAGCGGCGACGTCGAGGCGGGCGACGGCGTGGCGTACTCCAGGCGCGGGGAGGTGCGAATCGGGACGGTGGAGCGACGAGACGGGAAAACGGGAGTGGTGGTGCGAGAGATGCCGGGACGCGAAAGCGTCAAGGTGAACGCGAAGGCGATTGATTTTAACTTTGGCGCGAAGTGCGACTGCGAAGCGATGGAACGCTTCGCGCGAGACGCGGCGGAGAGCGCGAAGGCGGATGCGTTATTGCGAGGGGCGTGGGAACTGATCGATGAGTTTGGGTTAGAGAGTGGGGAGGTGTGCGATGCGACGTACGTGAGTGAGTTGATGTTTGAAGATGACGCGAACGCGCCCGCGGGCGCGAGGGAATTCGCCGCGCATCGTCTGTTGAGCTCGCCGATGGGGGGTATTTATTTCAAACTGAAGGCGAAAGGGACGTACGAATCGCGCGCGGCGGATCAAATAGACGCGCTTAAGCGTAAAGCAGAAGCTGAATCTCGCGCAGCAAAGGTGGAAGAAGCGTTTTTGGATGAGATCAAAGCCGCCGCCGCGGCGCCCGCGGGAGTAAAGCCCGATCGCGACGCGCTATGGAGACCGAGCGACGAGGATAACGACGCGCGCGTTCGTCGATTAGAGGCGCTGGAAGCGTACGCGCTCGGCGAGAAATTCCATTCCGCCGGAGAGAAGGCGATGGCGGACGATTTACTCGGCAAACTAGGGTTCACGCGCTCATCCGAGGGCGCGTTGAAGACGTTGATTTCAACCGGCACGTGGAGCCGACACGAAAATTTATCCGTGCGCAAGTATGGGGTGCAGATTGATTTCCCCGAAGGTACCGCAAAAGCGTGCGCGGAGGTGTTGTCTAATGAACCAGTCGACGCCGACGCCGCGTCGCGCGTGGATTTAACTTACCTAAGAGCGTACGCCATCGACGACGCTGAAACGGTTGAGGTGGACGACGCGGTGAGCGCCGAGGCGCTGGGCGACGACGGACAGATTCGAGTGTGGGTGCACATCGCCGATCCGACGCGATGGATCCCTCTCGGGTCGCCGCTGGACGCCATCGCGCGTCAGCGCGCGACGACGCTGTATTACCCCACGGAGATCGTCCCGATGTTTCCTCTGGAAATCGCCGCGGGTCCGATGTCTTTGGGCTCGAGGTCAGACGTCGCGAGCGAGGCGATGACGGTTCGCGCCGACATCGATCGCGAGGGTAACATCATGGATTTTGAAATTATGCCGAGTTTCGTAAAGCTCGATCGACGTTGGACGTACGATGAAGTCGACGTCGAACTCGACAGCGCGACGTGCGATGAAGGACTTCGATTGTTGTACAAGGTGGCGAGCGCGCGAGACGAGCGTCGCGCCGAAGACGGTTCGGTGACCATCATTCTTCCCGAGAATTCAGTCAACGTGCGAGGAGCCACCGCGCGCGGAGGCGACGGCGACGTCGCTATAACAATGTCAAAAATCAATGGTCACACGCCGGCGCGCATGCTCGTCTCCGAGCTCATGGTTCTCGTCGGCGACGTCGTCGCGCGCTTTGGCGTGAGAGAAAATATCCCGCTTCCTTTCCGAGGTCAGGGCGAGCCGCGCTTGATGTCCGACGACGAGTGGGATGGAATCCCCGAAGGGATATGTCAGGATATGGCTATGCGTTCGTGCATGACGTCATCGACGAGTGGCGCTACGCCCCGTCCGCACTCCGGTCTCGGCTTGAGCGCGTACGTGCAGTTTACGTCGCCGATTCGCAGGTACGCCGACGTCTTGGCGCATCATCAAATCAAGGCGTACTTACGAGGCGAACCGCTTCCATTCGACGAACAATCGATGGAAAACGTCATCGAAGACGTCGGTACCACCGTTGGTGGCGCGATTCGCTCTCAACGCGAGACGTCAAAGTATTGGGCTTCGGCGTACTTTGACGCCCAGCCCGCGGACGCGCGTTGGACGGCGACGGTGGTCAAGTTTATTCGCGGCGACGATTTAGTTTTGGTCATCTTCGACGACCTTGGCTACGAAACTGTGGTGAAGCTCGATCGCGGCGCGGTGTTGGGGGAGACGCTGACGCTAAAGTTTGTCGACGCCGACCCGCACGCCGGTTCGACAAATTTTGCTCGCGTCGAAGCGTAGTTGATGTAGATGTATTTAGGCACGCGAGCGCGCGCATCGTGCGAGCTTGCGAAAACATTGAACTTGAAATTAATTCATCGTTTATTAAAGACACTCTTGTGTGCGCGGTCGAACGAAAGAGCGACGCGCGCCGTAGTACCGACGACGCGCGAGCGCGCGCCCTCGGCGCCATTTAACCAAACCGCGCCGAAACCGCGTCGTTCGCGCGTTTCAAACCATCATAGCTGGCCAATTTATTGGACGATGATCGTACCCGCCATGCCCGCACCTTGGTGCGGTTCGCAGTAGTAGCCGTACGTACCCGGGGTGTCGAACTTGTTCGTCACCTTCTCGCCCGGGCCGTTCAAGTAGTCTTCGTGCGAGATGGCGTCGACGTTGACGCCCGACGGCACGTTGTCTTCGTCGAAGACGACGTTGTGCGGGAACGCCTTGTTGTTGACGAATTCAATCGTTTCACCAGCCTTGACCGTGATGGACGGCGGCTATTCATCGGGAAATCGCGCGCGTCCGTCAGTCTTCGCGCTCGTTCGTCGTCCTCGTCATCCACCCGCGCCGGGTCCCCTCGAGTCAGGATTGGTCGTCGAGCGCTAACCGTATCTAGAGGTTCGCTCGGGGGGGTCCGTCGCGTCGCGCGCGCGTCGCGTCGCGTCGCGTCGCGTCGCGTCGGGTCACGCACGTAGAAACCGAGCTCGCCGTTATCACCGCCGAGCTTGATGGTCGCCGCGAACGCCGGGGAGGACATCGCGAGCGTCGTCGCGGCGACGACCGCAGCCTGCGCGCGTCGGAAATTAGGTCGCGTCATCGTCAGTCGGCGATCGACGCGTCGTCGGTCGCGCGCGCGATCGCGTTCGTCGCGCGCGCGTCCGTCGCGCGCGCGAGGCGAAATTCGAAGATTCTCGATCGCGGACGCGCGCGCGCAGACGCGCGACGACGCGCGCTCGACCGGCGCGTTCGCGACGCCGGATCGATCCGCGCGTCGCCCGCGAACGGCGATCGAGGGCGCGAATTCGGCGCGCGTGCGAATTCGCGACGCACCTTCTTGAAGTCCATGGACGCGCACGCCTTGGTGGAGACGGTCTTCTTCGCGACCGTGGTCTTGGAGACGACGCGAACGCCGGTGAAGGAGGTGGTGAAGGCAGACATGACGATGTCGAGCGCGTGGGTGTGACGACGACGCGCGCAAGGAGCGTCCGGGGCGAGCGATTTTCGGTCCGTTCTTCGGGTATGCGCATTGAGTTATTGGTGTATATTAGTTTTTATGTGTTATTATATAGCCCAGAAACCTGTTAAATATGTGTCGATGCCCGGGCGAGCGACCGTCGCCGCGCGCCGCCGGTCGTCGCGACGACGGGCGTCGACGATCGATCGACTTGCGATCGACTTTCGATCAACGCCGGCTCTTTCTGCTCGACGACGCGCGCTTGGCCGGCGCTCGCTTCGCCTTGTTCGACGAAGACTTCTTGGATGGCTTCTTCGCCGCCTTGCGCGCCGCCGCGCTCGTCGTCTTCGCGCGTCCGAGCACGCTCGGAAACTTCAGCGGCAACTTGTAGCCGTCGCCGAGATGGAACAGCGCGGCGACGACGGCGTGGAACAGCGCCCCCAGTGGAAAAACCGCGGGCACGCGCGCGCGAAACGCCACGCAGTTCGCCGCGATGACCGCGTGCGTCCCCGCGAATTGTCGTTCGCCCACGCGCAGCGTCCGGTCGCGAATTTTCATCGCCGCGCACGCGCCGCTCACCACCAAGAGCGAGCCGTACAGCGAGACCACGAACGCGACGACCGCGTTTTGCGCGCACGCGCGCGCCAGCCCATCCCCGAGGCCTCCGCCGTTCGTCAACCGCGGGATCGCCGAAAGCGCGGACCGCGGATTGGCGAGCGCCACCAATTCCGCGCCCGCGATCGTTTCGACCAGGTTCAGGTGCAGCGCGAGCGTGGACGCGCGGACCATGGCGCGAGCGGTCGAGTTCGAGTTCGAGCTCGCGTTCGGGTCGCGAGATCGCGCGCGCGGAGCGTCGCGGTGTGACGATTCAACGCGACGCCATTCGACGATTCGACAATTCGATTCGCGACGGCGACGGCGCGACGCCTCCCGCGAACGGCGCGCGGCGTCACACGGATGCGGTCGACGCGGGACGCGCGCGACGGCGTCGCCGACGCCTCGAACGCGCGACGCGCGACGACGACGACGACGACGCGCGACGGCGGCGGCGACGACGACGACGACGACGGACGACGGCGCGCGACGACGAACGACGCGACGACGCGACGCGCGCGCGACGGGACGCGCGACGGGGCGGGATGGACGACGCTGCTGAGCGGGTGCTTCGGCGGCGGCGCGAGCGCGCGGGAGGACGGCGGCGCGGGCGAACAGAGGCGGAGGACGACGACGGCGACGCGCGCGCGGCGGCGACGCGACGGCGACGCGAACGCGCGAGCGGATGGGGGCGCGAACGGGAACCATCGGCGACGCGCGAGCGAAAGCGCGACGACGGTGCGGTCGAGCGATGATTCGGGGTCGGGGTCGGGGCGAGAACCGGATTTTGGGATCGACGCGAAGACGTACCGGTTCAACCGAATCAACGGCGTGGCGACGAATCGAGCGTTGTTGTTGTGGTTGAAACGGAGGGAGATGTGGACCAATCCGGGACGGCGGCGGCGCGCGGAGGGCGACGCCGATCGCGATCGCGCGACGAAGCGTCAGATTCCGAGAAACGCGTCGTACGACTCGTTTCTCGGCGTCGACAGAGTTTGCGTCGATCGCGCGTTCAAGGCGCCGATTCCGCTTCGCGAGATGGTCGAATTCTTGAACCAGTGTTGGGCCGAGGGCGACGGTCTGTGAGCGCGCGATCTCGCGCGCGCGTCGCGTCGCGTCGCGCGTTATTCGTTCGCCCGCTCGTTCGCTCGCTCGCTTTGTTACGCATTGTTCACCGTTTGTATCGCCTTCGTTCGCCGTCGCCGTCGACCGTGCCGCGGCGCGAAGAGACGCGCCGCAGAATCCCGCGCTCGGCGCTCGCGCGCGGGCGTCGCGCGCGCCATGGACACCGTTCGACGCGTTCTGGGGGCGTACCTGAGCGGCCCGGTCGGGGAAATCGCGGGCAGTTCGCCGGCGTCGAGCGTGAAATCGCTCGTTCCGCGTCGTTTGTCCTTCGCTCGAGCGTCGTCGACGAGCGCGTCCGATGGCGTCGCGCGCGCGACGAACGGGAACCAAGCGTCGCGCGCGATGTCGCGGTTCGTCAGAGACGCCGTCGGCGGTAAACGCGCGCGCGAATCGAGCGGGACGAACGGTGAGGGCGCGAACGGCGACGTCGACGGCGGCGGCGACGACGACGGCGCGGGCGGTAAACGACCTCGACACGACGACGATGTGGACGTCGCCGTCGTGCGCGGAGAAATATCGGGACGAGGCGACGAAGATCTAGCGCCTTGGCCGAGCGCGAAGCGCAAGCGGGGGATAGAGGACGAAGAGGATGCGGAGACGCCCGCGGCGCACCGTCGGCGAACTTCGGAGCGCGCGAGCGTTCAAGCTCCGCGAGCGCGCGCGACGCCTGTTCTGGTCGCGGAAAAGGTTTTGAAGGGCGGTAGATTAGATGGATTCAAGGCGCTGCCCAAGATGTCGTCGCGCGTGGCGGCGCCCGCGCGACGAGGCCCGACGAACCGCCGCGGCTTGGGAGGGAGAAGACGAATCGTCGACGTTCGCGCTCGGGTCGAGTTCGATGAACTGGCCGAGGACAAAGCCGAGCGAGAGCGCTTAGAAGCCACGCGGGCGCCCGCGCTCGGCTTACCGTCGTCTTACGCGACGACCGTCGCGAGCGATAGACCGAAATCGAACGACAGTGGCGGCTTGGGCGCCGCGTTGGCCGAGTTCAAATCGACCGCGGCGACCGCCGCCGCCGAGCCCGCGAAACCGACGACGACGTCGAACCCACCGTCCTCGACCGGTGGTTTCACCTTCACCGCCGCGCCACCGTCATCGTCGACCGCGAATCCTTTCTCCAAGCCCCCCACCGTCGGAGCGCCGAGCGCGACGCCGTTCGCGTTCTCCGCCGGCGCCGCCGCCGACCCCGCGCCCGGTCGCCGCGTCGTTCGCGCCCGTCGCCCCGCGAGCAGAAATAGGTAACCCTAGCCATCCCACCGCGCGTTCTCGCTCGATCCTCGCCCGTTCGAACCCGTTCGCCGGTCGCGCGCCTCGGTCCGACCCCTCCTCGCGTCTCGCGCGTCCCGCTCGAATTCAAACCTCTCCCGAGCTGTCGCGTCGCCGCCCGTCCCGTCGTCGTCGTCGTCGTCCGTCGCTCGCCCGCCGACGCGCGCGGTCGGGACGACGCGTCGACGCCGTCGTCGTCGTCGTCGTCGTCGTCGTCGTCGTCGCCGTCGTCGTCGCCGTCGGCGTCGCGCGCGTCCCTTCGCGCCGACGCCGAAACGTCCGAACGTCCGACGACGACGATCGCGCGCGAATGCGAATCCATCGCGCCGTGCGTCCGAAAACGCCATCAAATCTCGTATTTAACGATGCGCTCGAGGACGCGAGGACGCCAAAGGCCGGACGACGGCCGCACTCCGCGCGGCGCACGATGGGCGCGACCGCGCGCGCGACGCGGCGGACGCGACGAAGCGCGCGCGGCGATGACGACGACGACGAAATCGCGCGCGACGTCGCGGGCGACGATGGGTGCAAAACGCCCGAACGACGCGCGAAAACGACGGACGAAGACGTGCGTGTTCGCGCGCGCCACGCGCAATCGAGTTTTCCCGCGCAAATCGATGTGATGATTTTAAACCGTCGTCGCGCGCGCGAGGGAGGGGCGACGACGGACCGCGCGATGCGGAGGGGACTGACGAAAATCACGCGTCGATCGGTTCGCGTCGCAGGTCACCGCGTTGCTCGGGTCGCCGGGATTCTTCAATTTTTGTGCATCCAGTTTGAGCCCGATCGCGATGTCGCGCGCGCAGTTGAGCGACGCGAGCACGACGCGTTACGTCTCGTCCGTGGGCGTGCGATCGCCGGAAGTTCCGTGCTTTAATTCTCCATCGAGACCGATGAGGTACGTCGCGAGTCGTCCACGCGCGAGAGCGCGGCCGCGGGGTGATTGCGCGCGTTTCGGTGGCCGTCTCCGGGAGACGGGCGGGTGGGAGCCTCGAGCGCGCGAGAGAAGAGAGGGGAATCGACGTCGCGAAGGGCGCTCGAATAGGGTGGTCAGACGCGAGTTGGCGGTGAACACGATCGAAATGAATCGCGTGAGACTGACGAATGCATCGGATGACGCTCGGCGACGCAGTGATGGCGATGGAAAGGCGACAAACGGCGGCGGCGTTTCGGACGTCGCGCGCTTGGCGCTGAGCGCGGAGGCGTCGATTCAACGAGGAAACGGCGGTGGTGGGCGCGCGCGAAGGCAACTCGATGTTGAATTCGGTGAGTTGGACGTCCAAGCACTTCAAGATGATCGATACGTCTTGCAAAACATGTACGACGAGTTTGATGATTCCGTCATCGGCGTCGAAGAGCAAGGCTCGTATCCACGTCGAGGAGGGGCGTCGCGAGGGGACGGTCACGAGGATTCTGCGTCTAAACGTTCGAGCACGACTGGCGCGAGCGTCGAATGGACGAAAGGTTACACGAAGACTCTGAAGAACTTCGATGCGGATTCTCCTCGCGTGGGCACGCGTAGCGCTCGCGCGCCGCGCGGCGGCGTGGAGGCGTCCAAGGCTGTCGTGGCGAAGCGCGGCGGCGCGACGGCGAAGAACTCCAGTCTGGCATCTAACGCGAGTGCCATGAAGAATGCCAGTGCGTGCCGAGAGTTCGTTGCGAGTAAGAAGTGCAACTGCAAGAAGAGCAAATGTCTCAAGTTGTACTGCGAATGCTTCGCCGCCGGCGCCTTTTGCAAGGATTGCTCTTGTCAGCAGTGCCAAAACACGACGGAGAACGAGGCCATCGTGACGAAGACGAGACAGCAGATTGAGCAGCGCAACCCGTATGCGTTCGAGAGCAAAATCATGGCTGATGCAGGCGACGATGCGCGTCACACCAAGGGTTGCCATTGCAAAAAGAGCGCGTGCTTGAAGAAGTATTGTGAGTGCTTCCAGGCGGGCGTCAAGTGTCAAGATTACTGCAAGTGCGAAGGTTGCAAGAACAACGACAACGGTCCTTCCCCCGCGCTTCCACGAGGTGGAGCCGCGAAGGCGTCGAAAGTCTCCAAATCTAAAGCGCGCTCGCGAGAGACCGTCGCTGCAACGACGATGGCGGCCAAGGAGTTGCAAGATGACCTCATAATAGAGGATTTCAAGTTGACGGGGGTGATGGGGTCGCCGCTTCGAGCGTTTGAGCATACCGACGACTTATCGAGTGAATACTCGAACTTGAGCAAGTCTGTGGAGCAGTCACCGCTGCGAACTCTTCTACTTTCCGAAGGCGTTCAACTCTCGCCCTTCTTCTCTACGAGCTCACTTCCCGCGACTGCGTTGTCTCCTCTTCGCGCCGGACAGATGTCTCCGCTTCGTCCAACGCCATCCCACGGTTTCATGTCTCCGCTCACGCCGGGCATGCGTCCGGGCAAGTACAGCATTCGGTCTTCGTCATCTCGCGGTAAAGCGCCCGTACCGCTCTTCAACGAGGATAGCGGCCACGGTGGTGAGTTCAAGACGCCGCGAGACAGAAAGACGAACACTGTCTTCGGCGGCATGCACGACGCTGCGAAGGACGGTCCGTTGCGAGCCACGTTCACTTCACCCATTCCGCTCAGCACGCCTGACGTGTACGAGTAAATCTTTAAGTATTCGCTGACGCGAGTATCATTCTGTGCGCATCCAAGATTGCTCCGCTCAATTTGCGTTTCGCGACGAGCGACGCCGCTCGACGAGCTCGGCGACGCTTCGCTTTCTGCTTATTCTGTTCGCGATCGACGGCACGATAGCTAGTATAGTCACACCGACACACTCACACATGTAACATACCCTTTTTTGATTACTTAAATCGACAATTTGAAGTGCGTTCTGCGCGCGTTCGCGCGGGCGGCGCTCACGCCTCAGAGAGGGACCACACCAGAATCTCGGTCGTTAGCTTCATCGCCTCATAAATCGGCGCGCGCGCGACGCCCGCGAGCTGTGCGCGCGCTCACGCGTCCAGAAACCCTTTAAACCCTTCGTGGCGACGCACGAACGCGTCTCGTGCGCGTGGACGCGCGACAAACGGCGACGAATCACACGGCACCAGGCCCGTGCTGTGAATTCTCAATCTCGTCATGGACCCGTATAACACCGACCCGTACGCGTCGACGCCGGTGAGGTACCCGACAACATCGTACGTGACACTCACGCCGAGTTCGCACGGGAGCGCGGTGATGCAAGGGGCGTACGATGGACAGAACGGTGCCGGCGCGAGGAGCGACGGGACGCCGCGAGACGCGAGCGGACCGCGCGACGCGCAGGCGGGAGAAATTCCCGGTGCACCCGCTGGGAACGTGCGTTATCGATGCATGACACTTCCGGTGAACGACGGGGACGACATAGAAGACGTCATCGCGCAAGTCGGGCTGGATGGGGTGAAGTGCTTCGCGGTTGGCGACGAGACGAAAGCCAGACGAGCGTTCGAGCTGCCGAGAATAGCGAAATGGTCGATGACGGATCCGACGATTTTGAGCATACACGCGAAAGAAGGCACAGGCGAGACGTCGTTAGCGTTGAGCGCAGATGTAAAGACGATCGCGGCGCTCGTGGATGTGTTGACGACGTCGGCTTTTCAGTGGTGCGAGTTGAACGGTTTGGACGCGATGGACACCATAGTGTCAAGCGGATCGGATTGGATGAATCTCAAGGCGACGACGGTGGGATCAGGCGCGACGGCAACGTCTTCGGCCGCGGGGATTCGATTCTGGGAGACCCCTGAGTACTCGGGATGGCTCACGAAGCAAGGAGAGATGTTGCGAACGTGGCGCAAGCGATGGTTCGTGTTGAAGCAAGGACATTTGGTGTGGTTCAAGACCAACGTCGTGAACGAGCGCGCGGTGACTCGAGGAGAGATCCCGATAGAATCCATCGACAGTGTGTCCGTCGCGTCAGAGGCGGCGGCTGGCAAGCCTTACGCGATCCATCTCGAAGGCGCTCTACCGGCGAGAATCGGGACAAAGTATCTCGTCGCCGATTCCGAGCGCGAGCGATCGCAATGGCTCGAAGCTTTACAGAAAGCCATGCGCGAGCGCACGTCGACCTCGACTGGGCAAGCGTCAACGACGGAGCAATTGCGGCAAGGGTTTGCGCAAGCCGCGACACCCCCATCCGCTTCTCGACCGTTAGCGCCAGAGCGAACGCCGCCCCATCGCTTTGCCGACCCGTCAAACATTCAGATCGAAGTCCAAGGATACACATCACCGGCGCCGCCACAGCAGCGCGATGCGATGCATTCTACGCAAGGAACATCGTACGTCACGTTGCCACCTCTGCCCTTCGCGCATCCGTCCTCCGCCGCCGGTTCCGCGGCGTTCGACGCCCCGACGTCGGCGCCCGGCGCGCAATACTACCCCGACGCGTACTCCGCGCCACCGAGCGATTGGATGACGGCGCAAACTCCAGAGGGAAAAACATATTACTACAACGCTAAGACCGGCGAAACGTCGTGGAACGCTCCGCGTCGATGACTTAGACTTGTAAATCGCCCAGCGCGTCGCCGCACTGCACTGCATGGCGTCCTCCGTCGTCGCGCCGTCGCGCGGCGTCTCGCCCGTCTTCACCCGCGCGCGCGCTCGACAATGTTCGCGCGCTACGACGAGCCCATCGTGCTCCGCGATCACCATCGACGTCTCCTCGCACGCGAGCGACGTCGTAGGCGCCGCGGCGTGTCGAGCGCTCAGTTTCAGCCAAAACGTCCCGAGCGACCGAAGCGCGTTCGCCAAGCGCGCGCACGTCGCGATGAAGATTGAGAACGAAACCACGTCGCTGACGAACAAGCTGTGCGGCGCTGAGGTCGGTTACGAGAACGTGAAAGTGGTGCTCATCGTCGCTCGAGCGCCCGCGTCGTCGGCGCAGTACGACATACGAGAGTTCGATCCGGCATCGTTGAGCGTGCGCGACGGCGCCGAGACGTCTTTGATCGTCGGTTCGTTAGACATTAACATCGGCGATCGTTTACCGGCGGAAGAACTCGCTGGAACGCGCTCGCTCGGAAGACGCGCGTATTTATCAAACGTCGGCGTGGCGCCCGCCGCGAGACGGACCGGTGTTGCCTCGCGCATGATAGAGCGCGCGTCCATCATCGCGAGGGACGAATACGCCGTGCACACGCTGTACGTCCACGTCCAGCACGACAACGACGCCGCGATCGCTCTTTACGAACGTTCAGATTTCATCCGCGAAGCGCAAGAAACCGCCGGCGCCGAGTCGTCGCTCGGCCGTCCCGCCCGCGTCTTGCTACGCCGCGATTTGCGCATCCATTAGCTCTAGCCCCGCAGAACGCACATCAATTGAACGCCGGAAACATCCTCGTCTTCTGTCCGATAGCGAGCGCTTAGTTTTGAAGTGTGACGCATAGAATTTCATCTACAGTATCAATTTTGGTGCGCTAAGTCTTTGCCAACCGAGCCTCGACGAGGAAGTCCGCTCGTTTGGGCGGCTGAGTGCGTGACAGACCCTCCGGAAACCCTCATGTTTCGCATCGCCAGTTCGGCGAGGTTCTTATACGTGAATGCCCGTAACTTTTCCTCGTCGCAATCTTCGATTTCATCCACTTCCTCTGGCGTGGGGACAGGAATGACTACGTCCTCCTTCATGCTCGAGCTGTCTTCACTTGCGTGAGATTCACTCATTCTTCGCTCTCCGACTGGATACTCCACACCTAAGCTTAAATCCGACGCGGGAACGAAGTACGACGTATCTTGTCGACTTTCGGGCTTTGGCACGAACACGCTCGCAGCGCTCTTGTCGTAGACGTGTTCCCAAGTGACGTCTGCAAACCAAGGATGAGCCTTGATATCATTTGCATCGTCGTTCGAGCCCAGACGCGCTTCTACATCGTGCACGAGTAGAGCGTTAACAAAATCTTTAGACTCGTCACTCAGCGCGGCGCCACTTCCTGGCCATTCCACTTTGCCGTTGATGATTCTTGCGAAAATCGCCAACGGCGTCGACGCATTGAACGGAGGAACTCCCACGAGCATTTCGTACGCCATCACTCCTAACGCCCACCAATCCACACCCTCGCCGCACGGTTCGCATAAAAGAATTTCAGGTGCCAAGTAATCTGGAGTACCCTTAGCTCCAGAAGCGTGTCTTGACGCCGAGCGTCGATGCACCTTTCGCGACGGGCTCTGAGTTGGGCTCTGTCTCGCGTTTGCGGCTAGAGTCATTCTATGTATCGGACTATTCGTCGTCATGGGATCTCGCGTTGGGATTCGGATCGAAGCGGCTCCACTGCTCGGCGACATGGGCGATCCCGTGCCACTGTAAGGGCTGGGCGAGTTGCTACCGCTTCCCGCTGCGTCCCCGGCGTCTCGGTCGATTCGCGATAAACCAAAATCAGCAAGTTTGATGTGCCCATCCGACGCAATGAGACAATTACCCGGCTTCAAATCTCGGTGCGTAATTCCTTTCGAGTGCACGTACTCGAGCGCGAGTGCGATCTCGGCACAGTACTGGCGAGCGTGCTCTTCGCTCAATCGACCGAGCTGCGTCAACAGACTGTACAAGTCGCCACCGTTTGCGTATTCGGTGACGAGATAAACGTGCCTCGCAGAGGTGAATGAGTAGTACAATTTGATTGTGAACGGATTCGCAGCTGCTATCAGGGCATCACGTTCGGCGACGACTTGATCCATCATGTTCTTGTACATGAGATCGCGCTTTCGCAACGCCTTGACGGCGAACAAATCGCCCGTCGCGCGTTTCTGCGCCAAGAAGACTCGCCCGTACGCGCCCCCACTTATCAGTTTTATGATTCGAAAGTCATCAATAGACATCTGGTCTGAAGTTTCCGAATCATCTTGTGCGAGAGAGGCAGAAGTGCGCGCAGACGCGCAACCACTCGAACCCAGCGACGACGGACGAAATCCAGCGCACGTCGCGTTGTGATCGGCAAAAGTTCGTTTGGCGACAGGCTGTTCGCAGATGCGACATATAACTGTGCCTGGAGGTGTGATCGCTTCATCAACGACCGTGCCATCTCCGCTCAAAATTTTCGGCGAGTAGAAGATTCTACTCGGTGACGCGCACAGCGAACTCATCGATTGCCTGCGCTCCTCTGTCCCCTCGTCGTCGCTCACGTCTGGTGTGTTGAAATCTGCCATCTCTTGTTGCGATGCAAACGCTCGCGCTAAGCCACCTATAGTTCTACCACTCTTATCCTTCGGCGATGCCGGAGGCGTCCGAACGTTGACGTTTGTCAAGTTTTCCCGAACGCCCACCGCCTTGACGTACGTCGACATCGCCCGAGCGCGTTCTGAAAATCGCATATTCGGCGCCTTACACTGCACGCGAAGCATTTCAAGTACCACATCTTCTTCCACATCCCCCCCGATGACTTGTTCCCTCGCCGTCGTCGCGAGCTTGCTCAATCCAAACAACGCCGCGACGCAAATTTCTCTCCTCGCCTCGTCGTCGTCCTCTCGCTCCGCGCGCAACGCCACCTTAAACCCATCCATGCACCCCAGGGTCGATCGCATCAGCACCCCATCATCCACCGCGCACAATTCACGCACGACGTCTCCGATGGCGTGCAAATCTTCCATCCTTTCGTCGTCCGCTTCGTCTTCGCCTCTCGCCGACGCTCTCGCGCGCCGCGCTCGCGCCTTTCCTTCGCACTCCCGCCACGCGTGATCGAGCATTTGCCGCGCGTCGCGCGCGCGCGCGTCTGCGGTAACGTGTACGCGCGCGATGCGCTTGGGCGAGCGCGACCGCGCGCCTTCGCTCGACGACATCGCTCGGTCGATCGCGTCGGGCGATTAATGAGCGATTGTTGAATCGCGCCGGTTCCGAGCGGTGACCGGACGCGCGCGCGGCGTCTCGCGCGAGCGATGCGATCGAAAACGCAACGCGCGCGCTGTCGATCGATTCCGACGATCTGCGGCGTCGAACGCGACGTCGAGGTCGCCTCGGAATGAGGCGCGCGGGGACGCTGACGAGGCGCGAGGCGTAACTGTCGGCGAGTCAGCGATGGATAAATTGATGGAAGCGATGCGTCGTGATGGAGCTATCGATGCGATTGGACGACCCACCAAGGTTGTTTCGTGCATTCGCGCGGGCGTTTCGGACGCGCGGGGGGTGGGGATGGGGTGGGACCGTCGTCGACGGAGGCGACGACGAACTTTGGCCGATTTCGCGCAGGCTTGGACGCGGGCGTCGCGGAGAGTTGAGGGGAAAGCTTCGGCTGCGGTGCTTCAGCACCTCGATGCTTCGACTTCGGCGGAGAAACGGTCGTCGACGTCAAGACGAGCGGTCGCTTCGGTGCGGTGTTCGACGGTTTGGTTTTGCGTCGCGCCGCCGCCGTCGCGCGAGACTTTTCGTTGGCGTCGACGAGCGGCGAGCGCGTTGATTTGGTTTTTGCGATGTGCTTGCCGAACATTGGAGGTGTTGCGGCGTCTTCGTCGGCAAAAAGACCATCGTCTTCGTTGAACACGAATGGATCAGCGATGGTACACTGGCGTGGTTGCTTCTTAAGGCGTTTCTTTGGTGGCGACGCTTTCGTCGCGGCTTCTTCGTCAATCTTTCGCTTGGTCTTCGGACAAGGGTCTGTCGAAGGTTTTGCGTCAGCGACCACCGCGGTGCTCGGTAAGACTCCACTGCCGTTATCGCTCGGCGGTGATGGTTTGAGCTCTTCTTCCACCGAAAACGCCAGCTGATACATGGAATACTTCAAAATCGTCGAGGCGTCGGGCTTAAACGCCCGAACAAACGCCAGCGCCATGCCGCGTCTTAAATCACCGCGCAAGCCATCGACCTTGGATGCGACGATACATTGATCAAGACGTTCGCGCCAATGATTAGAGTCCGATCGCAGCATCTTCAACGTGCGATCCTGGAACTTTTTGATTTGGAGATTCGTGACAAAGCCATCTGGACGTCCGTTGGCGTTCACCACGAGCTCCACGGGCCAGCACAAACACAGCCGCGGACCCTCGGTGACGATCTTCTTTAGCGTACCCATTGCATGCAGAGCGCTCCACTCCGACTCTTTCGGTGCATCTTTACCGCACACGTATATGAACATCCCGAATCGCTCCTCGGCTTCAGCGCCAATTACTCGGCGCAATCGCTTGAGAGAGAATTGCGACGCATCAATCCCGGGCGTATCCACGAACTTGACGTCGTACGCTAACGGAAGCTCGACCTCGACCGTACCTTCTATGATGCCCCAGTGCGTCCACTTACCCGCCGTCGCCACGCGTAAAATAAAAGAACGAATAGCCGTGAGTGCGGCGCCGGCGCAAGCGCTTCGGACTTCGTACACGCGTTCGCGTCCGAGCAAATCTCGAACGCGCGCTGGAAGAAATGGCTCACATCGATCGTAACACTCCAACACACGCGCTTTCACGTCTTTTGGGTCTTCACCGAGCACGCTCGCGAGTTCTTCGATCGATCCGTCGTTCGCCTCCGCCTCGTCCTCGTCGGCGCGATTTCTTCTTGGCGGCGTCCCTCCGGCGCACAGTCTCCCCGCCAACTCTCCCGCCGTGCGCGACTGAATCGCCACATCTAGCAACGCCTGCTCCAGTTCATGCTCCTCTCGGTATCGCACGACGACTCGCGCGATGAACACGCCGTTCGCCGCCTGTTTTTCATCTTCGTCGTCCAACGTCGCGCGTCGAATCGCTATCGGGCACCCCGTCCTCGCGCTCGTCGGCATCACATCCAACGCATTCTGTTTTCGCACGCACGCCTCCATCGCTCGTCGCCCCTCATCACTAGACATCATTTCTCGCACTTCTTCGCGCTGTCGCCACCTCCAATCCCCTCCGTTCGTCGTCCGTCCTTCGCGTCTCGCCGCGCGCCGATTTCCATCGCGCCTCGCCCGCGTCGTCTCGCTCTGTCGCATCGGTCCCGCGCGCGCGTCACTCGCCGCGCTTCGTCTCGAGCGCGCGCACCATCGCATTCGCGTTTTTCGCGTCGTCGCGCGTCGTCCTTCGTCGCACCTCATCGACGACCGCGCGCGCCCGCTCCGTCGCGCGCGCGTCCTCGTCGTCCGTTCCGAGAAGAATCTCTTCCCGCAGCGTTTCCCGCACCAATCCGTTCACGACCGTCGTCTTCCCGCGTCCCGTCGCGCCGCACACGACGCACGTCGACGGGTTCATCGGCACGCGTCGCGCGCGCGCGCGTCGCCGGTCCGGCCGTCGTCGCGTCGCCGAGTGACGCGTGCCCGCTTTCGCGTTCCGTGTTTGGCTTTGGTTTTGGTTTTGGCGTCGCGCGGTGCAAAAGACGTCGCGTCACACGCCGTCGCGTCGCGCGCCGTCGCGTCGCGCGCCGCGCCGCGC
>Ga0206682_10001394_pt1 | contig 23849 bp, 29 predicted proteins | sample M240m12015metaG_FD_155444 | JGI IMG/M metagenome (GOLD analysis project Ga0206682, IMG submission 155444) | Ammonia-oxidizing marine archaeal communities from Monterey Bay, California, United States - M2 40m 12015 | ecosystem: Environmental > Aquatic > Marine > Intertidal zone | place: USA...
GTTATTACTACTCTTCTCATTATTTAAATAACCCCACTTTTAAACTTTCAGCTGAATAAATTTTTTTATCATCAGCAAGAACAATACCATTAGCAAGACCAACTGTTGTTCCTCCTGGAGACATAATTTTTTTCATATCAATTTCGTACCTTACATTTTTAACATTTTGTAAAACTTCACCTGTAAATTTTACCGTACCAACTCCAAGAGCTCTACCTTTTCCAGGGTTTCCAAGCCACCCTAGATAAAAACCAACTAGCTGCCACATTGCATCAAGGCCTAAACATCCTGGCATTACAGGGTCTCCCTTAAAGTGACAATCAAAAAACCACAGATCATCTTTAATGTCCAATTCAGCCTTTAAAGAACCTTTATTGTAAGTCCCATTATTATCGTTGATGTCGGTAATTCTATCAAACATAAGCATTGGAGGAAGGGGTAATTTAGCGTTTCCAGGGCCAAAAAGCTGACCATTTCCACATATTATGAGATCATCGTAGGAATAAGAATTTTTTTTCATAAATTTTGAAGACCCTTAATACTTGATTTAATGGCAATATAATATAATAAATAGTATAATTTAAATTAAAGTTTAGAACTATTATAAACAATAATGAAAAAAGACTGTAATTTTGTTGAAAAACTAAGAGAAATTGGATTAAGACCCACAAAACAAAGGGTAAAAATTTGTGAGTTGCTGTTTTTAAGGGAAAAAACCTTCCATTTTACAATTAATGATCTTGTTAAAAAAATTTCTCAAGAAATGAATGAAAAAATATCTCTGGCCACTGTTTATAATACGGTTCACGCTTTTCAAAAAAAAGGTCATTTAAAAGAAATAGCAATCAATAGCGACAAAACTTATTATGACACCAATACTTCAATCCACCATCATTTTTATGATGAAGAAACCCATGAGTTAATTGATTGCAATCAGAATGATATTGATTCTATTAATGTGAAAAAAAATATACCTGGAAAAAAAATAAAATCAGTGGAAGTTTTGATTAAAGTTGCGAGTGATAATCAAAATCAAAATTAATCTAATAAAATCAATAATTTAAATTATACATTATAATTATTCTAAACTGTTGACTTTCAGTTTAGAAGCACTATATATTTTCCATCATTAAATTAAGGAGAATAAAATGTCATTAAAAGGAACAAAGACAAAAGAAAATCTAGAAGCAGCATTTGCTGGTGAAAGCCAAGCAAATAGAAGATATCTTTACTTCGCTCAAAAAGCAGACATCGAAGGATACAATGATGTTGCATCAGTATTTAGATCAACAGCAGAAGGTGAAACAGGTCACGCACATGGTCACCTAGAGTATTTAGAAGAAGTTGGTGATCCAGCTACTGGTTTACCAATTGGTGAAACTAAAGCTAATCTAGCATCGGCAGTACAAGGTGAAACACATGAATATACAGACATGTACCCTGGTATGGCTAAGACTGCTAGAGAAGAAGGATTTGAAGAAATTGCTGATTGGTTTGAAACTTTAGCAAAAGCTGAAAAATCTCACGCTGGTAAATTCCAAAAAACTTTAGAGTCTATTAGTTAATAAATTATTTTAGTGGGCATTAACTTGCCCACTAAATACCCAAAAAAAATTCAATAAAATTATGAGCAAAGAAGGAAGTTTAGACGCCCCTATTCGACATCCTATAGATTTTGAGCATCCTGATTTTTTAAATCCAGAAAAACTAGATGCTGAAATGAGGAGAGCATTTGATATCTGTCATGGTTGTAGAAGATGTTTTAACTTATGTGATTCATTTCCCAAACTATTTGATATGATTGATGAATCTGAAAATGAGGATGTTGAAAGTTTAAAAAGTGAACAGTTTGAACCAGTTGTAGACGCATGTACGTTATGTGATATGTGTTTTATGACTAAGTGCCCTTACGTACCTCCTCACGATTTTGATTTAGATTTCCCTCACTTAATGTTGAGATATAGAACTGCCCAAAAAAAATTAGGAAAATTACCAAGTGTACCAACACAATTAGCTCAAATAGATAGAAATGCAAAAATTGGAATTATGTTTTCAAAATTAGCTAATTGGGTAACTAGTGTAAAAAACAAAATTTTTAGAAAGATTTTAGAAATTTTTGTGGGTATTGATAAAAGAGTTCAGTTACCAAAATATAACTCAGAAACTTTTTCAAATTTCTTTAAAAAAAACAAAAATAAAATAAATTTTGAAACCCCAAACAAAGATAGAAAAGTTGTGATCTACACAACTTGTTTTGTTAATTTTAATAAAAAAAATACAGGAATTGCTGCTTTAAAAGTTTTAAAGAAGAATGGAATTGAAGTTCAGGAAGCTTACCCAGGATGTTGTGGTATGCCTTTTTTAGAACAAGCAGATCTGCCTAAAGTGGTCGAACAAGCAAAAAAAGTATCTAAAGATTTATTAGAGTGGGTTGATAAAGGTTATAAAGTAATAACTTTAACGGCTAGTTGTGGTTTGATGTTAAAATTTGAATGGCCTCTGCTGCTACCTAACGATGAGAATATTAAAAGATTATCTTCGAATGTAATGGATATTGATGAGTATGTTGTTGATATAGCAAACAATGAAGGATTAGCTGAGGGATTGCAAGAAATAGATGGTGGTGTTACTGTTCATAATGCATGTCATGCAAGAGCCCAAAACATGGGTATCAAATCAAGAGACATGTTGAAACTTATTCCAAACGTTAAGCTAGATGTTGTTGAAAGATGTGCTGGACATGGAGGTACTTTTGGTGTGATGAAAGATACTCATGATTTAGCAAATAAAGTTGGAAGACCAACCGCCAGACAGATTAAAAATAAAAATAATAAATATATGGCTTCAGATTGTCCACTAGCAGGCAAACACTTAAAGCAATTAGAGGCTGACACAAATATCTCTAATGATGAGGCGTTACATCCTATCGAATTAATGGCAAAAAGTTATAGATTATGATTGTGCCCAGAGAAAAAAAAGAAATTCAAAAAGAAGATATAATGCCTTTAGATGTTTATATAAAAAACAGAAAAGAGCTTAGAAAAAATATTGTTAGCTTTAAAAAAGATAGAAGAATAGCACTAGGTCCATATGCAACTTTTTATTTTGAAAGTTATGAGACAATGTTGGCTCAAGTTCAAGAAATGCTTTATATTGAAAAAGGTGGTGAAGAACAGTTGAAAGATGAACTGACAGCTTATAATCCACTAATACCAAATGGAAAAGAATTAACAGCTACATTAATGTTTGAAATTGATAATCCAGTTTCAAGATCAGCATTTCTAAGTAAAGTTGGAGGAATTGAAGAAAAAGTTTTTATTAAAATTGATGGTGAGTCTATTAAAGCTAGCCCAGAAAAAGATGTTGATAGAACTTCTGCAGAGGGAAAAGCTTCCTCAGTTCAATTCATACATTTTAAATTGAGTGATGAACAAATTCAAAAATTTAAATCAGAGGGTGCTGAAGTTGAAATTGGGATAAATCATAAAGAATATTCACATACAACAAAATTAAGTTTAGCAAATTTAAGTTCCTTGTCAGCTGATTTTAGTTAATTAAGCCCCAAATATCATTAGTTTTAATCCATCCCTCATTGTCACCAGATTTAATTTTACACCATTTTTCCAGACACTTATCGACAATTAATAGCCTGCCCTTTTCTATTTGAGCTATAGGTTTTGCAAAAGAAGACGGTTTTTTAAATAAAACTTTATTTTGAATTGTAATTACAGAATTATTTTTTTTTAATTGTGAAATATGAATCCAACCACTGTTATTTTTTAAATCAATTATTCTTCTAAAATTTTCTTTTTGATCTATTTGTTTTAAGGGTAAGTTAATTTTTTTATAAACATATTTAATATCTGAGTCAAAACTAGGTCCATAACGAACATTTACTTTATTTTTTTTCAAAGAAACAAAAGTCTCTTCAGCGACAGAAGATGTTATAAAAATTATAAAACAAAATAGAGCGTAAATAAATTTATTCATTAATTACAAATACATTTGTTTCTTTTATTAAATTTTACTTTTCGAAAGTTTAAATTTAATAAATCTAAAATTAAAATATATCCATTTAAATCTTTTCCAACATTTAAAATTTTTTTTAAAACTTCGTTAGCTTGCATAGTTCCAATAATACCAGCAATAGTGCCAAGTATTCCCTCATATTCACAGTTTAATATGTCATCAGAAATAGTTTCCTCTTGATAAAAACATCTCAAACAAGGATTTTTTTTATTATTAAAATTAAAGGTAAATATATGACCATCAAATTTACTTATAGCTCCAGTTACTAAAAATTTTTTATATTTTACACTTATATCGTTGATCAAAAATTTTGTTTCAAAATTATCTGTGCCATCAACTATATAATCGTAATTTTTTATAATCTTTATAAATCTTTTTTTATCTAACTTAAAATTATAAATATCAATTTTAGTTTTTGAATTAATATTAGTTAATTTTTTTTTAGCGATTTTAACTTTAAATTTTCCCAAATCTTTTTCATCATACAAAGTTTGTCTATGAATATTTGAAAGATTAATTAAATCATGATCTATAATTCCTAGAGATCCGACTCCTGCTCTGGTCAAAAATTCAGCGATTGGGCAGCCTAATCCACCCATGCCAATAATCAGTACTTTAGAGTTTAAAATTTTTTTTTGACCTAAAATACCAATATTTTTTAAAATAATTTGTCTCGAATATTTTTCGAGTTGGTTTCTACTTAATTTTGTACTCATTTTCCAGTTGAGCCAAATCCACCTTCTCCTCTAACTGTCTCAGGCAAAATATCTGTTTCTTCTAAATTCATTTTGATAACAGGTATTAAAATCATTTGAGCTATTCTATCTTTATTATTTATTATAAAATCTGTATTACCGTGATTATAAAGGATAACTTTGATCTCACCTCTATAATCGCTGTCTATTGTTCCTGGAGTATTTAAAACGCTAATATTATTTTTAGCAGCCAAACCAGATCTTGGTCTAATTTGAATCTCAAATTCACTAGGAAATGCAACAGAAATACCAGTTGGAACTAAACAAGAGTTTTGTGGTTTTAATGTTAATGGTTCATTTATAAAGGCCATTAAATCCATTCCAGATGCTCCGGTAGATTTATATGCAGGCAACTCAACAGATGAGTCTAATTTTTTTATAAGAACTTTTGTCATTAATTTAATTGATTAATTATTCTATCAACTATTTCATCAGATATTTCAGATTTCTTTTTATATGAAAGTTTTTCCTTATTTTTGTCACTATAGTAAATCGTTACTTCATTAAAATCAGAACTAAAGCCAATTTTTTTATTGGATACATCATTTGCAATTATCCAATCACAATTTTTATTATTTAGTTTTTTCTCAGCATTACTTTCAATATTATCCGTTTCAGCTGCAAATCCTATAACAAGATCTGGTCTCATTGAATTATGTTTTGAAACATAATTTAATATATCTACATTTTTTTCGAAATTTAAATTTAATGAATCTTGTTTCTTAATTTTTTTTTTAAATTTTTTATTAATCTTAAAATCAGCTACAGCTGCAGAAAAAACCGCTACATTTGCCGGTAAGTTTTTTTGAGTTTCAAATAACATTTCATCTGCTGTTTCAACCTGAATTAGTTTAATATCATCTGGAATTTTTAAATTAGTTGGGCCTGAAATAAGAGTTGTATCAAAACCTCTTTTAGATAAAGATTTAGCAATTTCGTACCCCTGTTTGCCACTAGATTTGTTTGTAATAAATCTTACTGGATCAATATATTCGTTTGTTGGACCAGCTGTAACTAGTGCTTTTAAATTTTTATTTTTTTTAAGATTTAAGAAATAATTATTTATTTCATTAGAAATTTTATCAGGTTCAGACATTTTTCCTTCACCATATTCTCCACAAGCCATCTCCCCAATCTCTGGACCAATAAGTTTATAACCATAACTTATTAGTTTTTTTAAGTTTTGTTTTGTGGATTGATGCTCCCACATTCGAACATTCATTGCTGGAGCTAAATAAATTTCTTTGTTTGATGCTAGCACTACAGTTGATGCTAAATCATCAGTCGTTCCTTGAGCTAATTTTGAAATAGTATTTGCTGTAGCTGGTGCAATTAAAATTACATCTGCCCATCTTGATAAAGCTATATGATCCATTTCTGTTTCATTTTCTACACTAAATATGTCGCTGTAAACTTTACCCTGTGAGAGTGATGCAACTGAAAGAGGTGTAATAAATTCTTTAGCACTATTAGTTAAAATTGTTTTAATTTGTGCTCCATTTTTTTTGAAAAGTCTGATTGTTTCAAGGCTTTTGTAAGCAGAAATTCCACCACAGATTATATAGAGAATTTTTTTGTCTATCAGATTTTTCATTTGCCGAATTAAAATACCAATAACCCCATAATTACAAGAACTAATAAACCAATAATAGATTGATTTCTAAAAGCAGTCATTTCAGATTTTTTACTATTTAAGGCCGTATAAGAATTTGAGTTTTGTGGAATTTGACCGCTTGCTAAAAATGTTAGAGCTTGATTAGCTTTGTCCATGATCTCAGGAAATTCAGGTAATCTTTTAATAACTTCTGATGTATTATTCAAAGTATCTGTAATTGTGTTCATTGGATCTTTTGTTTCTCTTAACCAATGCTCAAGTACTGGTTTAGACGTTGTCCATATATTAGTTTCTGGATTTAATTTTCTTGCAACACCTTCAACCACGACCATAGTTTTTTGTAACATTAGTAATTGAGGCTGAGTTTGCATATTAAATTTTTCAGTGACATCAAATAATTGTTTTAGTAACTTACCACCAGATATATCCTTGACTGCTTGTCCAAATATAGGCTCTCCTATTGATCTTAAAGCTTGAGCTAAATCATCAATTGGAACATTATTTGGAACCAATCCAGCTAGCAAATGTACTTCTGCAACTTTTCTATAATCTCTTTGAATAAACCCATATAAAATTTCAGCTAAAAATCTCTTACTAACTTTATCTAATCTACCCATTATGCCAAAATCGATAGGAGCTATTTGACCATTATTATCAACAAAAATATTTCCTTGGTGCATATCTGCATGAAAAAAACCATCTCTTACAGCATGTCTTAAAAAATGTTGAATAATGTCTTCCGCAATTTTATTTGTGTCTAAATTTCTATTCTTTAATTCTTCCGTCTCTCTTATGGATACGCCATCAATCCAATCAAGTGTCATTACATTTTCACTAGTAAAATTCCAATAAATTTGAGGAACTTTAAATCCAACATCATTTTTAGTATTTTCCGCATATTCATTGGCTGCAGCTGCTTCAAATCTTAAATCCATTTCAAGATTAGTTATTTCTTTTAATAAAAAAACTACTTCCACAAGTTTTAATCTTTTTGTTTTTTTAACAAATGACTCAATAATGAATGCAAACAACATCATTGCATCAATTTCTTCATTAAATATTTTTTTAATATCTGGCCTTAAAATTTTTATAGCTACATCCTTAATTGTTCCATTATCATTAATTTTAGCTTTGTGTACTTGGGCAATTGATGCTGCAGCCACAGGTTCACTTAAATCAATTATCGAATTATAGGTTTCTTCCCCAAGGTCCTTTTTAATTATTTCTTGTGCTTGGTTTATAGAAAAAGGTGGAAGACGATCTTGTAAATTTTCAAGTTTAGCTGATAGTTCCTCGCCAATAATATCTGGTCTGGTTGCTAAAAATTGTCCAAGCTTTATAAATGTAGTGCCCATAGACTCTAAAGAATTAGATAATCTTTCCCCTTCATGGGTATTAAATTTTTGTTGATTATTTTTAGAAAATGAAAATGAAAGTAATTGAAATAATATTGTTATCGCTACTGGTGGTTTTTTAAATTTTGAGGCAATACTCAAAATATCAGATTTAGCTACTTTTCTTCCTAATTTGAATAAGGTTATAAGTTTTTTGATCATTAAAACTTCCATCCACTATGGATTGAAACAATCCCTCCAGAAAAATTTCTGTAAGAACAGTTTTGAAATTTATTATTCTTCATTAATTCAATTAATTCTTCCTGGTTAATAAATTGGTCTATGCTTTTAATCAGATATTCATATGGCTCTTTTTCACCAACAACAAATTTACCAATAATTGGAATTAATTTTGAATAATTTTTATAAATAAAATCAAGATTTGAGTTTTGTATTTTTGAAAATTCTAAACAAAAGTATCTTCCACCTGGCTTTAGAACTCTATAAGCTTCAGAAAGAGCTTTATTTAAATTTTTTGTGTTTCTTAGTCCAAAACTAATAGTATAAAAATCAAATTTATTGTCTTCAAAGGGAAGTTTTTCTGCAGGAGAAATAACCCATTTAATATTTTTATAACTAGAAAGCTTTTCTTTACCTTGGCTCACCATTCCTTTGTTTGGATCGACACAAGTAATTTTATTATTTTTATCAGTACTGTCTAAATAGAGCTTACCTATGTCACCAGTCCCACAAGCTACATCAATTAACTTTTTACTCAAAGATGGGTTCATCATATTTATTAGACTTTTTTTCCAGAACCTATGAACACCAAATGACATAAAATCATTCATAAGGTCATATTTACTATAGACTTGATCGAATACTCCCTCTACAAGCCCTTTTTTATTTTGAAGATATTGTTGCATAAAAAAAAATATATATTCAATATAGTGTGAAATGCCAGAATTACCAGAAGTAGAAATTGTAAGACAATCTCTTAATAAAAAGATCAAACAAAAAAAGGTAAAAAAAGTAATAATAAGAAATAGAAATTTAAGACTAAAAATTCCTTTAAAGTTTAATACCTATTTTTTAAATAAAAGAATAATTAAAGTAGGTCGATATTCTAAATATCTAATCATTTATTTGCCAAAAGATAATTATTGTTTAATTCATCTTGGAATGTCAGGAACGATACATATCGTTAATAATAAATCAGTTAATAAATATACAAATACTAGTTTCTATAATTCGCAATTTTTACCAAAAAAGCACAATCATGTTGAATTGGTTTTTGAAAGTTTTAAGGTTATCTATAATGATCCAAGAAGATTTGGTTTTTTTCAACTCATTAAAAATAATTCTGATTTAATTAAAAGATTTAACCATTTAGGTCCTGAGCCTTTTGATAAGAATTTTAATCTAGATTATGTTTATAATTTTTTTAAAGGTAAAAATAAGGATATAAAAAATTTTTTACTTGATCAAAAATTTGTTTCTGGAATTGGAAATATTTATGCCAGTGAAATTTTGTTTTTGAGCAAAGTCAATCCGTTTAAAAAAGCAAAACTATTAAGTAAAAAAGAATGTCAAAAAATTATAATTAATAGTAGAAAAATTTTACTTAAAGCTATCAGTAAAGGTGGATCAAGTGTAAGAGATTTTAAAGACACATCAGGATTAAAAGGTGGGTTTCAAAATGAATTTAAAGTTTATCAGCAAGAAGGAGCAGAGTGTAAAAACTTAGGATGCTCTGATCTCATAAGAAAAAAAATAATCTCCAATAGATCAACTTTTTTTTGTGATTCTTGTCAAAAATAGCAAATTATTTTATTGACCACCATAATTTCTCAAGCTATACCCCTGCGGATATGGCAAACACAAAATCCGCAATTAAGAGAATTAGAAGAATTTCTAAGCAAACAGCAGTTAATAAGGCGAGAAAGAGCAGATTTAGAAATGCTCTAAAAAAAATGAACCTTTTAATTGAAGATAAAAAGAAAGACGAAGCTCTTAAATTCTTGCCAAAATTGAATTCAGAACTGATGAAGATTGCAAAAACAGGCATCATTAAAAAGCAAAATGCCTCAAGAAATGTTTCTAGGATCACGAAAAAGATTTCTACAATATAAATTTCAAACTTTTATTCGCTAACCAATAAACAACCTCAAGTACTCACATTATATATTAAAAACTTTTTGATATTTTACCATATCTAGATTTGGTAAATAAAATTATTTTTTTGATTCAATCAGTAGATGATTCAATCTGTGTTTGATTCAAATTAAAATTTTAAAATAAAAAATAAAATAAATATATTTTTAATTTAAAATTAAATCTTCAATCGTAGATTTTATTTTTTTTGAAAAAAATTTATTAAGTAGTTGCAAATTTTTTTATTTAGTTCTAACTGAGATTTTCCTACACGTTATGAATAAATCTACAAATATAAATAATTTAAATGGTTTCAAGTCTGAAAACTTTGATTGGAAATTAGTTCAGTCAGAAATGAAAAATAAATTGGGAACCGATGTTTATGAAAGCTGGCTTAAAAAAATTACCTTTGTAGACGAATTTAACAACTATTTATTACTATCTGTACCAACAAGATTTATTAGAGACTGGATTACTTCAAGATATATAGATCAAATTTTACAAATAATACGTTTATACAAAAAAGATATTATTAGAATTGAATTTAAGATTGATGATAAAAATACTAATCAAAATTTTGAGAATGAAAATGTTAATGAAAAAATACCTGATAGAAATGAAAATGTTTCATTCATTAAAGACTCTTATCTTCAATATAATCGAATAGATCCAAATAAAAGATTTGATAATTTTATAACAGGGGCTAGTAACAAGCTTGCTTATGAAGCATCAATAAAAGTTTCTCAAAATATATCTCATTATAATCCACTTTATATTTATGGTGGCGTTGGAATGGGTAAGACTCATCTATTAAATTCAATTGGAATTGAACTAAAAAAAAATAACAAAGTAATGTTTATATCGGCTGAGCGTTTTATGTATCAGTTTGTAAAATCAATTAAAGCTAACGATATGGTTAAGTTTAAAGAATATTTTAGAAATACAGATATTTTATTAATTGATGATATTCAATTCATAAGTGGCAAGGAAGCAATGCAGGAAGAGTTTTTTCATACATTCAATGCATTATTAGATAAAGGCTCACAAATAATTGTTTCAGCTGATAGAGCTCCAAATAAACTATCTAGAATTCAAGATAGAATTAAATCAAGATTTTCTGGTGGTTTAGTAGTTGATATTGAAAAACCAGATCTTGAGCTTAGAAAAAAAATTGTTGAAAAGAAAACTGAGGAACTAAATAATTTATATGCAGATCAATTGCACGTTTCAAAAGAAATACAAGATTTTATAAGTAACGAAATTACAGCAAGTGTTAGAGAGTTGGTTGGTGCAATAAACAGAGTAGTTTCATTCTCTAGGATTTATAATAAAGTTCCAAATTTGGCTGAAACTAAGGTTGTTTTAAAAGATTTGTTAAATTTAGCTGAAAATAAAGTAACAATAGATTTGATTCAAACTACAGTTTGTAAATTCTTTAAAATCAGTAAAAATGAAATGCTATCCTCAAGAAGATCAAGGTATTTAGTGAGACCTAGACAAACTGCTATATACTTAACTAAAATTTTAACCTCTAAATCTTTACCAGAAATTGGAAGAGAGTTTTCTAATAGAGATCATACAACTATAATACACTCAGTTAAAACAATTGAGAAAATTAAAGAAAAAGATCCTGAGATGGTAGATAATATTAATAAACTTAAAAATCAGATATTATATAATAATAAAAATAATGAAATTTAACGTAAACCAACAGGACCTTCAGCAAGCGCTAAATTATTGTCAAGGCGTAATTGAAAAAAGAAGTACACTTCCAATACTGTCTAATATTTTATTAGATGTAAGCAATTCCAAATTAACAATAACAGCTACAGATTTAGATTTAATATTTATTCACCAATTAAATAATGTTGAAGTTTTGGAAGAGGGCAAAACAACCACAACTTCTTCAATCATGTATGATATTATTAGAAAATTTTCCTCTGGGAAAAAAATAAACTTATCCCTAACAGATATAAGCAAATTGCAAGTTGAGTCTGAAAAATCTATTTTTAATTTGAACTGTATTAGTGCAACTGAGTTTCCACTAACAGATGAGAATTTTAATCAAAATGAATTTATAATTAAATCAAAGCAGCTTTTAAAACTATTAAATAAATGTAAGTTTTCAGTTTCTAATGATGAAACAAGACACTATTTAAGTGGAATTTATTTACATCAGACTGAGGTAGAAGATAAAAATCATTTAACAGCTGTAGCAACTGATAGTCATAGAATGTCTATTTCAAAAATACGATTAGATCAAAAAATTGATTTTGAACCAATCATATTACCAAAAAAAACTATTTTTCAACTATGCTCATTATTAGATAATTATGATGGGGATGTTAAGGTGTCTAATATTAAATCAAAAATTAAATTCGAATTAAATAATAGCATATTAATATCAAAACTTATTGATGGAAAATTTCCAAATTATATACAAGTTATACCAAAAAATAATCAGAAAAAATTAGAGATAGATTTAAAATTATTTTTAAATTCAGTTGATAGAGTTGCTTCAGTTTCTTTGGATAAAAAGGATGGGGTTAAATTCAATTTATCAAAAGATACATTGAATCTCTCAGTTAACAATACAAATAGTGGTGATGGTAAAGAGACATTAACCGTTAAATTTGATCATGATTTAGAAATAAGTTTTAATTCAAGGTATTTAATTGATGTTGCGTCACAATTAGATGGAGAAAGAGTTGAAATTTTTTTTAATGACACTGGTTCTCCAGCTTTAATTAAAGATCCAGGAGATTTTGATAGTATATTTGTAGTGATGCCTATGAAGGGCTAATTTAACAAATTAAGTTCTTCATAAATATTATTTTCTAAAATCTTAATGAATTCTTCTTTAGGGTGACCTGCCATTATAGGTTTTAAGATTGAAATAGTTATTATTTTATTGCTAGTTTTGTTACCTTTTTTTGGCCAAACGTAACCCGAGTTAATAGCAACTGGTTGACAAGAAATTCTTAACTCTTCATAAATTCTTGATGCTCCTTTTTTAAAAGGAGGTCTTTCTTCTGGTAAAACTCTTGTACCTTGTGGGAAGATAATTAATGGTCTAGCAGAGTCTTTAATTATTTTTGAGATTTCTTCAAAAAATCCTAAGTTATCTTTGGTAACTTTATTCCTTTTAATAGATATTGACCCAATCTTTTTTAGATACCAGCCAAAAATTGGAATTAACAGCAACTCTTTTTTTAAAATGAAGACTGGTGAATTAAAAATAGTTTGAAGATAAAAAGTCTCAAACATCGATTGATGAGATGCGGCAATGAAAAATTGTGTATTATTTAAAATATTTTCTCTACCTTTTATTATTATCTTTGTGGATAAAAAAAATTTTAGACAAAAACCAGTCCAATAGCCCATTAATTTACCACCAAATAAAACAATCCTTTGAGGAAGAAAAAAGGCAGGTAAAAAAATTAGTGAAACAATTATTATTCCAGTAAAAAAGAAAATTGAAAATATAAGGTTTCTAATCATTCTTATCAAAAGCTAAATCAAATCAGTGTGCTTTTGTCTTTTTTTAATAACTCTAATTTTTGATCCTTCGATCAGTAACTCTGCTGGCTTAGGTCTTAAGTTATAATTTGAACTAAGTGACATTCCATATGCACCAACATCGCACATTACAACAATATCCTTTTCTTTCAATTTTTGAAATTTTTTTAAAGAAGTAAACTTGTCTGTAGTTTCGCAAATTGGACCCACAAATTCATATGTTTTATTTGAAATTTGATTGTTTTTTATAGAGGGTAATGTTTTATGATTAGCCCCATATAAAGCAGGCCTCATCAAGTCATTCATAGCTGCATCCAATATAACAAAATCTTTTTTATCATTTTCTTTAATATAAATAACTTTAGAAATTAAAAAACCTACATTTCCAACTATAGACCTCCCTGGTTCAAAAATTATTTTTGCAGAATGTTTTTTTAAAAATTTTTTTATGGCTATATTATATTTGCTGTAATTAAGTTTTTTGCTGTTATCATTATAGGAAATCCCCATTCCTCCACCTAAATCAATAAATTTAAATTTATGTTTAGTTTTGATAATTATTTTATCAATCACTTTAAGCATTTTTTCATATGGTTTATGGTCTAATATTTGACTTCCGATATGGACACTTAAACATTCTAAACTAATGTTTTTGGACCTTTTACAATAATCTACAAGCTCCAAAAATGTTTTTTCATTCACACCAAATTTGTTTTCTTTTTTACCAGTTGAAATTTGACTTAAAGTTTTTGCGTCTGTATTTGGATTTAATCTAATACCAATTTGTACTTTCTTTTTCTTAATTTTAGCTATTTTATCAATTTCTTTTATTTCACTTTTAGACTCTGCATTGATTAATAATATTTTTTTATTAATAGCATAACTTATTTCACTTGCTGTTTTACCCACACCTGAAAAAACAATTTTTTTTGGATTAATACCAGCCTTAAGAGCCATCATAAGTTCACCCATTGACACAACATCAGCCCCTAAACCAAATTTTTGAATCTCTTTAATCAAATTTAGATTTGTATTAGATTTAATAGCAAAACAAATTAATGGTGAAAATGTTTTAAAATTTTTTTTGAAACTATTAATATTTTTTTTTAATTGAGTATATGAGTAACAATAAGTTGGAGTATCAAATTTTCTAGCAATATCCACTAATCTTACATTGTCAATTGCCAGTTTTTTTTTGATATATTTCATTAAACCTTATTCGTAAGGATTATTATCTTTTCGGCTTTTTGTTTTGGGTCTTTATATTCAGGGTCTCCTTTTTTTCCACAAGAGGCCAGTAAACAACAAATCAGAAGAATAAAGCTAATTTTTTTAATCATTTTAATTTCTTATATTTTATTATCATTTTTTTGATGTTATCAAAAGCTGTTCCTCCATACGATTTTTTGGAATTAACAGAATTCTTCAACTCAAACACTTTTAAAACATCGTTAGTTAATTTTGGTTCAATTTTTTTTAAATCTTCCAAACTTAGTTCGTTAAGTTTTTTTTTCTTTTTTTCTGCTAAATTAACAACAGAAGCTGTTTTTTGATAAGCTTTTCTAAAAGACATTGAGTGATTTTTTACAAGATAGTCTGCCAAGTCTGTTGCGGTAATATATCCAGAGTTTGCAAGGTTAATCATTTTTTTTTTATTAGGGCTAGTGTTCTTTAATATTTCATCAAAAATTTTAAGACAGTTGATTAAAGTATCATTAGATTTAAATACGATCTCCTTATCATCCTGAAGGTCTTTGAAGTAAGATAACGGAAGGCCCTTTAAAATAGTAAGCATTGAAAATAAGTTACCATAACTACTCCCAGATTTTCCCCTTAAATATTCCAATAAATCAGGATTTTTCTTTTGGGGCATTATTGATGATCCGGTCACAATTTTATCTGAAAGGTTAATTAAATTAAAACCATCAGAGCTCCAAATAATAAGTTCTTCAGCAATTCTTGAAATGTGCATTGAACAAACAGAAACACTGTACAAAAAATCTAAAACAAAATCTCTATCAGAAACAGTATCAATCGAATTGTTTGTTGGTTTTTTGAAACCAAGCTTTTTGCTTGTATAATTTCTATCTATATTAAAAGAAGTTCCTGATAGTGCGGCCACACCCAATGGATTTTCGTCTAAAATTTCTAAATTGTTTGTAAATCTTTTTTTGTCTCTACTAAACATTTCAACATAAGCCATAAGATAATGGGCAAAAGAAATAGCCTGTGCATTTTTAAGATGTGTAAAACCAGGCATAATAGTATCTATATTTTTCTCAGCTAATTTTAATGTGCTTTTTATTACTTTATCTAAATTAAGATTAATTTCTTTAGTTGAAGATCTTATCCAAATTTTAAAATCTGTAATTACTTGATCATTTCTAGATCTTGCTGTGTGAACATAACCTGCTTCCTCACCAATTATTTGAAAAAGTCTTTTTTCTATATTCATGTGAATATCTTCATATTTTTTATTAAACTCAAATTTTTTGTTAGAAATTTCATTTTGTATCTTTGAAAGACCATAGATAATTTTATTTTTTATTTTAAAAGATATTATTTTTTGTTTAAACAACATCTCAACATGAGCGATAGAACCTTGAATATCTTCTTTATAAAGTCGTTTATCAACATCAATTGAATTACCAACTTTTTGAAACAAAGAAGACACATTTTTATTTATGCGGGTGTTCCATATTGCTTGGTTGTTTTTATTTTTTACCATGATAATTAATTATAACTATTTAACATGAGATTTTTAATATTATTCATTTTTTTGACAAATAATGTCTTAGCTAACGATGTATCTGAAATAAAAAATATTGTCATTCATAAAGATCTAAAAGTCTATGATAATGTTATCTTTTTAGATAAAAATGATAAAAAAATTAACATTAAAGAATTTAATGGAAGTTTACTTTTATTAAATTTTTGGGCAACTTGGTGTGAGCCATGTAAAGAAGAGATGCCATCGTTAGATAGACTTCAAATAAATGAAAATTTGAGTAATCTTAAAATTTTTGCAATCAATATATCCCAAGAAAGTAAAAAAAAAGTTGATAGTTTTTTTAAAGATTTAAATATTAAAAATTTTGACCCATATTTTGACTCACCAACAACTCTTGCAAAAGTATTCTCATTACGTGGAGTTCCAACTTCAATACTTATTGATAAAGATGGAAAAGAATTTTCTAGAATTATTGGATCAATAGATTTTGATGATAAAAAATTTATAAATTGGCTAAAAACTTACAATTAGTTTTTAAAAAAATAAGCAAATCCAACAAGCACAAGTATTGCCACAAACTGAATTAGGACTCTAAGTTGCATTAATTTATTTGAGTATTTTTTACTGGTTTCCCCTCCTTTGAAAAGAGTTCCAATCCCCAAAATTAAAACTATTCCTACTGCTAACAAAAGAATTATGGATAGAACCTTAACAAATATTCCTGAAATCATATAAATATTGTAGATTAATTTTAAAAATAAAAAACATTATTAATCAACTATGACATTTTGCCTAGATTCAATAATAATAAAGCCTGAAGAAGGAGTAGAGATAAAAAATGCTATTATTTTGCTTCATGGATATGGGGGAGACGGTAAAGATATAAGTATGTTAACTTTAAACTGGAAGAGGCATATGCCAAATACAGTTTTTATCTGTCCAAATGGACATGAGACTTGTGCTATTAATCCATCAGGATTTCAATGGTTTGATCTTACTAAAGATGACTCAGATTATATACTTGATCAATCAAATAAGGCTGAAAAAAAAATTCAAAAATTTATTGAGGAAATCAAGCGAGAATTTGATTTAAAAAATAATCAAATATGTTTATCTGGTTTTAGCCAAGGTTGTATGATCTCATTGAATGTTGGATTAACATCAGAAGAAAAATTTTCATGTATTGTAGGTTTTTCTGGAAAAATAATTGATCAAAATAATTTAAAATTAAGAATCAAAAATTCAACTGACACTTTATTAATTCATGGTGACTCTGATCAAGTTGTACCCCCAACATATCTTTTGGAGGCAAAAGATTTTTTAATTAGAAACAATATTAGAGTTGATACACTTTTGATAAAAAATTGTGATCATCATATTCCCATAGAAGCTTCAAGTACAGCTCTTAATTATATTCTAAAAAAAAATTAACATCTCTTATTATTGATAAAAATGTTTAAGTAAGTTAAAATTACTTAATGAATAATTTTATTGAACAAAATGTTTCATTAGAAAAGTGTCCAGCTTTAGTTCTTAATGCTGATTACAGACCATTAAGTTATTACCCTTTGTCCTTATGGTCTTGGCAGGACACAGTAAAATCTGTTTTTTTAGATAGAGTTATAATTGTAAGTAATTACGATAGGATAATTAGAAGCCCATCATTTGATATGCAATTGCCAAGTGTTATTGCTTTAAAAGATTATATTGTGCCACAATCACAACCTAGTTTTACAAGATTTAACGTCTTTTTGAGAGATAAATTTTCATGTCAATATTGTGGAAGCAAACAGGAACTTACATTTGATCATCTATTACCAAGGTCAAAAGGAGGCGAAACAAATTGGAACAATGTTGTTACAGCTTGTTCTTCATGTAATGTAAGAAAAGGAGGAAAATTATTAAATAATTCAGGTATGTCTCTTAATCAAAGTCCATACAAACCATCAACTGAAGATTTGCATAAAAACGGTAAAAACTTTCCACCAAATTTTTTACATAAAAGTTGGATGGATTATTTGTATTGGGATGTCGAATTAGAGTCTTAAATTTTTTCAGAAATATTAATTGCTATCTTGGAGCCAGTTTTAATCATTAAATCCAATATTGAATAAGGCCCTTTTTTTGTTGCTCCTTTTTCGTATGCAATATCTTTGTGATCTAACTCATCTTGTCTAAATTTTATAATTTTATTTTTCAAGTTTTTTTCATCGTTTCCAATTTGGTTAATTTGACTTAAATAATGTTCATCAATAACTTCCTCTACAGAGGCTGTACAAAGCATTGCCGCTTTTTTACCAAGTAGTGTTGAACCAAAACCTAGACCAACACCTAATAAATCCCAAAGAGGTAAAAATTTCGTGGGACGAATATTTCTTTTTTTAATTTCTGTTTCAAAAAATTCACAGTGTTCTTTTTCGTGTAATTTCATTTCTTCGATTGTTTTTTTTAAAGCATCATCTTTTACAAATGTATTAAGAGCAAGTAATTGACCTTCATAAATTTTAACTGCTCCTCTTTCGCCAGCGTGATCTACTCTAATAAACTCTTCAATTTTTTTTTTATTTGTTTTTGTCATAATTAAAATAAATTCTTCCAGCACTAATACTTATTATAAATGAAATTAAAACATTATAGCTTGTAAGTGATAATCCAAAAATTTTAAATGTCACATCTTTGCAGCTAACGTTTTTTTTCTGTAATTGTTTCAAAATTTCCTCCTTTGACAACAAATCGGATCCACTTTTTAGATCACAAACTAGTGACTCTTGAATAAAACCATGCTCAATTCCTAGGTGATACAATGATAAAATAGTTCCAACTAAAAACACAATTGTGAGCAAAAGAATAAAAAATTTTTCAAATTGATTAAATTTGTAATTAAATAAAATTAATATGACTGCTAACAGATATGGAATTCTTTCAAGTATACAAAGGTTACAAGCTTGATGACCTAGAATATATTCGATGTAGAATGCTGATATTAAAGCAATAATACTAACTAAAAAAATAAGCTTTATTAGTAAATTTTTATTATTTTCAACCATTAAATTTTAAAAACAAATATACAAATACAAAGATTATAACTATTAAAATTCCAATAGCAGTAAACCATTTTGATCCATGTTTGTTCATATATTCACTAAATAATTCTCCAAATTTATAAGATAGAAATGCAACAATAAAAAATCTAAGGCTTCTTGAAATTAAACTAACAATTATAAAGACTGGGAGATTGAAAGCAATTAAGCCACTTGCTATTGTAAAAGCTTTATAAGGTAAAGGTGTAAAGCCTGCTAAAAAAAGTATACTTAACCATGTAACAAGACCACTTCCCGTAGACATACTTAATTTCAAATCTTTAATTTTATCTTCATAATTATAAAGCTCCATTACATACATTGCTAAATCAAAAAATAGATAACCAATTAGATACCCTAAAATACCCCCCAAAACTGAAAATATAGACGCTATTAAAAATATTTTTATAAACTCTTTTCTTTTAGCTATTACCATTGGAATAATCATTATATCTGGTGGTATAGGAAAAAATGAACTTTCTATAAAAGAAACAACACCTAAGAAAAAATTTGAACTTTTGTGAGCTGCTAAGTTCAAACATTTTTTGTAAAGGGTATTAAACATTTTTTGGTTTTATTATAATTTCAGTTCTTATACTATTTAAAATATTAATTAATATTAAAAAGGGCGAATGGCGGAACTGGTAGACGCGCACGACTCAAAATCGTGTTTCGCAAGAAGTGAGAGTTCGATTCTCTCTTCGCCCACCAAAAATTATGAATTTAGATAACCTAAGCAATTTAATTGAATTATTTTCACATCAAGTACAAAAACAAAATAAAAAAGATATTTTTTTGCAATGGTTAAATCCCAATAATCAAAAAACATATACATGGGAAGAAGCAGAAAAAAATATATTAAAATTATCAAAAATAATAAAAGAAAACATAAAAGAAGGTGATAGATGCCTTTTAGTGTCAGAGAATAGACCAGAATGGTTTGTTTCAGATTTAGCCATCATGTTATCTGATGGAATTACAGTACCAGCATACACAACATATACAGAAGAAGATTATAAGTATTTGATTGAAGATTGTGAGCCTAGTTTAGTTATAGTTTCAAATAATGAATTATTAAAAAAGTTAAGTAAAACAATTGATGAAAAAGATTTTATAAAAAAAGTAATTACATTAGATGAAGTAAGCAAAGTTACCGATAACTTAAATTTAATTACTAAAGAAAAATATTTAGGTTTTAATTCAATAACAAAAATTGATTTATTGGAAAAAGATAAAATTCAAAATGATAAATTAAAAAGAACTTCTCCAGCGTGTATAATTTATACATCAGGAACAGGAGGTAATCCAAAAGGAGTAATGCTAAGTCACGGTGGTATTTTAAATAATATCGTAGGAGCTTGTGAAATTATGAAGCCGTTAATCAATACAAGGCCAGTATTTTTAACATGGCTTCCGCTTTCGCACTCTTATGAACATTGTGTACAATTTGCTCAGATAGCTGTTGGCGCAAAAGTGTTTTATGCTCAAAAAATAGAAAAACTCTTAGAAAATATGTCTGAAGCAAAACCTACAATTATGACAGCCGTTCCTAGATTCTATCAAAATCTTTATAACAAAATTAATATTAATCTTAAAAAACAAACAGGTATTAAAGCTAAATTAATTGAAGCAACTCTTCGATTAGGTAAAAAAAAATTAATAGGTCAGGAAATGACTTTTTTTGAAAAATTAATAAATATAATAGTTGAGGAAATAGTTAGAAAAAAAATAAAAAAGCAATTTGGTGGAAATTTAAAAGCTTTTGTATCTGGCGGAGGTGCGCTAGATCAAGAAATAGGAGAATTTTTGAATTCAATAGGTCTTCCTACCTTGCAGGGCTATGGTTTAACAGAAACTTCACCAGTAGTAAGTTGTAATCCGATACATAAAATAAGAGTTGAAACTGTTGGCCCTCCTTTTAAAGGTAACCAAGTTAAAATTGCTGATGATGGAGAAATTTTAGTAAAAGGTGAAAATGTAATGTTAGGATATTGGAATAAAAAAGAGGAAACGGATAAAGTCATTATTAATGGATGGCTTCATACAGGTGATATAGGAGAAATAGATCCTGAAGATGGTTATTTAAAAATTACTGATAGAAAAAAAGATATTATTGTAAGCGCAGGCGGAGATAATATCTCTCCAGCGAAAATTGAAAACATGATTACAAATGAGCCAGAAGTAGATCAGTGTATGGTTTATGGTGATAAGAAAAATTATATAGTTGCTTTGATAGTACCTAATAAAGATTTTTTAAATCAAAAAGAAAAAATTCAAAATGTAATTGAAAAAATTAATAAAAAATTAACATTGTTAGAAAAAATAAAAAAAATTCAATTAATAGATGAAAGTTTTTCTATAGAAAATGGTTTAATGACACCTACAATGAAAGTAAAAAGAAAAAAAGTTACTGAAAAATATAAAAATCAGTTAGAAAAACTTTATTAAACCACAATTTACAAATTGTTTATTATCCGCATAAACATTAACTAAATTAAATAAATAAAATTTTTAAATAAAATAAAAAAACAAAAAAATATTTTGAGATTTACATTTTAATTAAAGAATTGACATAACTTGTATAAAAAAATAAAAATAATGTAATAGCGAATCAATTTGATTCGTTTAACTTAACTAGGGAGCTAAAGATGCCTAAGAAAAGAAAAAAAGCTGCTAAAAAAACAAAAAGAAAAGCAGCAAAGAAAACTAAGAAAAAAGCTAAAAAGGCTAAAAAAGCTAAAAAAAGAAAAAGATAGTAATTTACTAATCTTTACTAAAAACGCTTCTCATCATGAAATGTATGAGAGGCGTTTTTTTTATTCGTCTAAATTTTCGTCTGACTCTGAAATAGGTTCTTCAACTGGTAATTCAGTTGTAGATGTTTTTGGAGTAGCTGTAACTTGTTGAGCTTGACCGCCTAAATTTCTTTTTAAGGCTTTATCTAATTTCTTTTGTGTATCTTCTAAAGATAGGTTCAATACTATTTGAAATTCTGACAAGATTCTCTCGTATGCTTTTTCAAATAATTGTCTCTCGCTATAAGACTGATCAACCATAAGATCATCACCTTTATTTAAATCTCTCACCACTTCAGCTAACTCGTAAATTTTACCAGAAGAGATTTTGGCCTCATATTCTTGTGCTCTTCTACTCCACATAGATCTTTTTATTTTTGGTTTACTTTTTAAAATTGAAACACATTTATTCACTTGGTTGATTGTTGCTAAAGGTCTTAAATGAGATTGTTTATTAACTGGAACCATCCCGTTAGCTTTATCTTTTTCAAATTTGATAACATAAGTTTCAACATCGATTCCACCTATATTTATTTTTTTAAACTCAGTGATTTGTCCAACACCATGTTTTGGGTAAACAACATAGTCTTTTATTTTATATTCTCTTTTTTCAGTGTCTTGTTTCTTAACTTTTTTAATTTCAGGTTTTACTTCGTTACTTTTAGAAATTCTTAAATTATCTACTTTTGGTTCAGAGAGTTTTGTTGTCTTATTTGATTTAATAGGTTTTGGGGTAATTTTTTTTGATATTTTTTTTGTTTTTTTAACAACAACCTTTTTTACTTTCTTAATTTTGTCTTTAGTTACTTTTTTTGTTTTACCCACTTTTTTTACAGTAACTTTTTTTTTCACTTTTTTAATAGGTTTAGCTTTAAAGATTTTCTTTAAAATATTTTTCGTACTTATTTTGCTCATTCTTAAATTTTTCATGATCCGTTGGAGGATCTTTTTTTTCACTTATATTGGGCCAGATTTCAGAATATTTTTTATTGATTTCTAACCATTGTTCGCTTCCAGGTTCAGTATCAGCTTTGATGGCGTCCACTGGACACTCAGGCTCGCAAACGCCACAATCTATACACTCATCAGGTTTAATTACAAGCATATTTTTACCCTCATAAAAACAATCTACAGGACAAACATCTACGCAGTCAGTTAATTTGCACTTAATACATTTATCATTAACTATATAAGTCATTATAATTTTTTTTTAATTTTATCTTTAATATCGCCCATAGTTTTACTGTCAATGTATAGTAGGCCACCTAGACGCCGCATCAAATTTGTTTCATAGATATCAGCCTCATCATTTGAATAAATAATAGACCATAAAGCCTCAATAATTTTAACTTTATCCGTTTCACTAAAGTTTTTTACCTCTTTAGTAAAATCTAAAATTTGATTTGAATTTTCTTCAATATATTTTGCATCTTTAATAGTTTGGGGTATTGTTTCTTTATCTGCGCCTAGTTCTAGTATGGTTTCTTTAATAATCTGCTCCTCTTTTTCGGTATAGTTTTCATCAATTTTAGCTGCATAAATTAATAATGCGCATGTTTTGACTAAAAAGTTTTTTTTATTTTCAGTTGAGTCTTTTTTAAAAAACATGCAATTTAGCTAAGATTTAAATTTTTTAATATTTTAAATGGGTTTTCACTTGAAACTTTTTTTATTGAGCTTTTTTTAAATTTTTTTACTGGATTATATTTAAAATAAGTTTCATCATTTTTATCAAATATTTTATAATTCATTTTTTGTAAAAGTTTTTTAAAATTATCTTTACTACAACCCAATAAATTTAGCATTTCTGGTATAATTTTAATTTCTTTATTTTCTT
>Ga0206682_10001395_pt1 | contig 23831 bp, 18 predicted proteins | sample M240m12015metaG_FD_155444 | JGI IMG/M metagenome (GOLD analysis project Ga0206682, IMG submission 155444) | Ammonia-oxidizing marine archaeal communities from Monterey Bay, California, United States - M2 40m 12015 | ecosystem: Environmental > Aquatic > Marine > Intertidal zone | place: USA...
CCCTCCCGCCCCCTCTAAGACTTACAGAGGCGACAAAAGATGTGACTGAAATTAAAAGGGTAAGAACTAAAAAGCCCTTGTAATCTAATGAATACAAGGGCTTTAGGGCTTATCCATCATCATCTATTAAGCTCATAACAACTTGCCCGATACTTGAACCTTCATAGGTGGAGGTGTAGATTTGGTCAGCTTCGCCGTTAGCGTTAGCGTCTCTACTATCTGTCAACCTATTGCCATCGGCATCGTAGGCGTAGGTGTTGATTTCGTCAGCTTCGCCGTTAGCGTTAGCGTCATAGCTATAGGTCAACAAATTGCCATTGTCATCGTAGGTGTAGGTGGTGATTGAGTTAGGCTCGTCGTTAGCGTCACCGTCATAGCTATAGGTCAACAAATTGCCATCGGCATCGTAGGTGGAGGTGCTGATTTCGTCAGCTTCGCCGTTAGTGTCAGAATCAAAGCTATAGGTCAACAAATTGCCATCGGCATCGTAGGTGTAGGTGATGATTTCGTTAGGCTCGCCGTTAGCGTCAAAATCAAAGCTATAGGTCAACAAATTGCCATCGGCATCGTAGGTGTAGGTGGTGATTGAGTTAGGCTCGCCGTTAGCGTCAGAATCAAAGCTATAGGTCAACTGATTGCCATCGGCATCGTAGGCGTAGGTGTATATTTGGTCAGCTTCGCCGTTAGCCTTAGCGTCTCTACTAAATGTCAACCTATTGCCATTGTCATCGTAGGTGGAGGTGGTGATTAAGTTAGCTTCGCCGTTAGCGTTAGCGTCTCTGCTATATGTCAACTGATTGCCATCGGCATCGTAGGTGTAGGTTCTGATTTCGTTAGGCTCGCCGTTAGCGTTAGAGTCTCTGCTATATGTCAACTGATTGCCATCGGTATCGTAGGTGGAGGTGGAGATTTGGTCAGCATCGCCGTTAGCGTCAGAATCATAGCTATAGGTCAACCGGTTGCCATTGTCATCGTAGGTGAAGGTGATGATTTCGTTAGCTTCGCCGTTAGCGTCAGTGTCACTGCTATATGTCGCCTCTGCTTTAAAGGAATGTTCTATTTTCTGCGCCTGATAAAAGTGGTTTAAGGCTTGCCCCGGCTCCTTAATAAAACCTGAGCTGATTAAGTTCTGTGTCACTGCTGCACTCATAACTCGCCTTAAAGGAATAGCCTCTTTGAACTCCGTCAATTCCGCAGCAAAGTCAATGCTCTCACCCTCAAGAACGATACCCATACCATCAGCGATAGTAATGCCATTGCTCGCGTCTTTGTCATAATCCAGTGCCTGCAAAAACGTGAGCATATTACTCAGTTTTCTAAAGGCAATAACCTCTGCTGTATTGATTGCTTTATTTCTTAAAAGAGGTGAAAGCTCATTTCTTGTTGTTGGTAAGAATGAATCAGGTATTAAATCAAGAGGCGTCATTTTTGGCGCCGCAGTAGCACTTTCTCCAAGCATGAAATCACCTATAGAAAACACAACTGTTTCACCGGCTTGGTAAGTAAAGGCACCGTTTAAATCCGTCACACCTGACTGAGTGTCAGTTGTATACGTCAGTCCTTCAACGGCACTGTCGGTGAAGTAGCCTGTCAAAATAGGGGTGGGTTCCACACCCGGCACTACAGCATTGTTGGAATTGCCACCACCACCGCAGCCTCCAAGTAAGAGTAGTGTGGCGAATGAGATTACTAAGGTTGATGCTTTTAGTTGATTCATAATTAAGTCTTATCTGTGTATTTGCGGCAGAGATTAGCATGAGAGGCCGCCACATCCTACTCGTTTTCGTATGACACGACACCAAGCTACTTTTAAAGTATCCATGCAGGTACAGTAACAATCCCATGTCACCGTAGCCCCTCCCGCCCCCGATAATGAACTATCAGGTACAGAATTACTCAAGGGGCGCCTTGTGTCAGTCTGATGGTAGACAAAATGGTAGACGTGGATGTGCCTTTGACAATGAACTGAAGGGCTGTCAACATCAGTAAACACAAGGCTCAAGGGTGTTGTAGGTGCCTATCTAAGGCACTAATCAGCACTCCGGGTGCACCATTTTTATTGGTAACCCATTGTTTTCCTTGTGTATTCTTCCAATTACACAGGTAGGGTAGACAATGCCTGTTAGATGACAATCTTCTCTAGCCACTTACTAAGAATCTCTACGCTGTAACCATCTCCATATCCTTGTCCTACAGTCTTTGAGCTCCAACCACCTAGCTGGTCAATTACTTCTGATGGTGCTTCTACTGCTCTTAGCCTGTCTCTAAAGCTATGACGCAAACCATGTATAACCGCATCAGAGTCAGCTACTGTCTTAATCCATTTATTAATAGCTGCACTAGCAGAGTTAGCATTACATCTCGAGCTAGATGTGTAGCGAGGGAAGGAATAAATAGATGTTGAAGTTCCTATAATCCGTTTAGCTGCCCAAAGAGACTGTCCAACTAATGGAACAATACGCTCGCTGGATAGTGTTTTTAAAGACCTGTGAGGGTAGGGCGTAATGACAATATGCGGATAATCACAATCAAGATTAATGTCAGAGTTCATCAAACCTGTTGCTTCTGACAATCTCATACCAGTATCACTAATTAACGATACAAGATGTCTTAAGTCATCATCTAATTCCAAACATTTAGCTTGGATAGCTTTTAGGTTGTTGGTAGCAATAGGCTTACGTTTTTTAGATGATTTGTCTGAATGAAGATAAACACCATTAAATGGGTTACTGCATGTTAATCCTTGCTCAAGGACGACAAAGTTAACCACTGCTTTAATAGAGCCAAAGTTACGTTTTATTGATGCAATGGCTAAACCTCGTAAGACAAACCAGTCTCTTAAGTGTGCAGCATCAGCTGAAGTGTATTGGTCTAAAGAGCGAGAGCCTAAACAATCTGTAAGGTATTTAATTGAGCGTTTGGTGTGACTAAAGAACAGGTCAGACTTACCACGTCCTTTAATACGTAGATATGTTTCTAGTGCTTCATCGATAGTAGGGAGATTTGATTCAAGGTTGACGGTAGCACCGCTGACTAGCAAATGAGATGCAGGAACATCTACTTGTTTGAGTCTTAAGCCTAACCAATAATCATCCAGCTTTGCTGAAAGCATCTTGGATGCAACAGTAGCTCTACGCGCTGACTTGGTCTTGAGGCTCTGAATGATGCGAGGTTTGCTGTAGTGATGCTTTAAATCACTAGGTATTACTCTTGAAAAGTAATACACATCACGTTTGATGTAAGTGTGTTGGGGATGCTTTTGTGTATACCGCATTGTCTACCCTACCTGTGTAATTGGAAGAATACACAAGGAAAACAATGGGTTACCAATAAAAATGGTGCACCCGGAGGGATTCGAACCCCCGACCAAGTGGTTCGAAGCCACCTACTCTATCCAGCTGAGCTACGGGTGCGTAATTACGCGGACTACTTTTATCTTACTCTGTTCTTGCTGACTCTTACGTGTAAGAAATTAACGTTCTAAATATTGCAGTTTGTTCTCAACACCATCCCATTCAGCAGCATCAGCGGGGGCGTCTTTCATTTCAGTAATATTGGGCCAGACGTCGGCCAGTTCGGCGTTGATCTCGAGGAATACTTCCTGACCTTCTGGGATTTCGTCTTCTGCAAAGATAGCACCTACTGGACATTCTGGCTCGCAGAGGGCGCAGTCAATGCACTCATCTGGATGAATTACCAAAAAGTTAGGGCCTTCATAAAAACAGTCTACAGGGCATACTTCTACACAGTCTGTGTGTTTGCACTTAATGCAGTTGTCGCCGACGATAAAGGTCATGGTCTCGCTCTCGTGTAAATATTGGTGGGCCGTTTCGGGCGGCATTATAACAGCAACTTCAGCCCTGTGAATGGCCCCTGGCGCTTTTTTGGCGTCAACTTATACCTTTTTGGATTAGAGTAGTTTTTTTAGTTCGTAGAGCAGCTCTAATGCATCTCGTGGCGAAAGGTCGTCGGGCTTGAGTTGCTCGAGTCGCTTTTGCAGCTGCGGGTTAATCGATGGCAAGAATAGTTCGCTCTGGCTCGGCTGTGAGGGCGCAGCTGGCTGTGCATTATCCGCTGCTGGTGTTATCACTGCGTGGCTGCCGGCTTCTAACAGGGCCAGTTCTTGACGTGCGAGGCTGATAACTTCTTCGGGCAGGCCGGCGAGTTTGGCGACTTGGATGCCGTAGCTTTTATTCGCTGGGCCTTCTTCGATACTGTGTAAGAAGACTATATTTTCGTTGTATTCGGTGGCGCCGAGATGAATGTTACAGGCGCCGGAGACTTTTTCCGGCAAAGATGTCAGCTCAAAATAATGGGTCGCGAAAAGCGTGAAGGCGCGGACTTTTTCGGCCAGGTGGTAGGCGCAGGCCCAGGCCAGGGAGAGTCCGTCGAAGGTGCTTGTACCCCTGCCTACCTCATCCATGAGCACTAGGCTGCGGTCGCTGGCGTTGTGCAGAATATTGGCGGTTTCGGTCATCTCTACCATAAAGGTGGAGCGGCCACCGGCGAGGTCATCGGAGGAGCCTATGCGCGTAAAGATTCGGTCTACTAAGCCTATGGTTGCGGAGGCCGCGGGCACGAAGCTACCAATTTGAGCGAGCAGAACTATAAGGGCTGCCTGGCGCATATAGGTGGATTTACCGCCCATATTGGGACCGGTAATCACCAGCATTTTGCGCTCGCTGTGCATTTCTAGATCATTGGCAACAAAGGGGTCGTTGGAGACTTTTTCCACTACTGGGTGCCTGCCGCCCTGAATCGAGATGCCGGGTTCTAAAGAGAGGTTGGGCTGACAAAAATTGAGGCTGTGTGCGCGCTCGGCGAGGGTCGCCAGCACATCAATTTCGGAGACGGCGGCGGCGCAGCTTTGCAGTTCGGCGAGGCTTTCATTGAGCTGTTCGAGCAACTGCTCGTAGAGAAACTTTTCTCGAGCCAGTGAGCGGCTTTTGGCGCTCAAGGCTTTGTCTTCAAATTCTTTCAACTCTGGGGTGATAAAGCGCTCGGCATTTTTTAAGGTTTGCCTGCGGATGTAGTCCACTGGAGCGTTGTCGCTCTGGCCGCGAGAGATTTCAATATAGTAACCATGAACTCGGTTGTAACCGACTTTTAAGGTGCTGATGCCGCTGCGAACTTTTTCCCGCTCTTCCAGTTCGAGTAAAAACTCGCCGGCATTGGTGTTGAGCGCGCGCAGTTCATCGAGCTGGCTATCATAGCCGTCAGCTATAACGCCGCCCTCACGGATCACCACTGGAGGATTTTCTTGCACTGCGCTACCGAGCAGGTGCACCAGCTCCGGCATAGGTTCAGCGGCAGTGGCCAGATCACCCAGATGTGCAGTTGATGGGTTGGCGAGGGCGGCAGCCAGCTGCGGCAGTACGGCCAGAGATTGATGCAGTCGAGTAAGATCTCGGGGCCGCGCTGAGCGCAGGGCAACTCGGGTGAGGATGCGTTCCATATCGCCGATTTGCTTTAGATGTCCGTGAAGTACTTCATAGAGATAGTTGTAGTGCAGAGCCGCAATACTTTGCTGGCGTGCCTGCAGCGTTGGTAAATGCTGCAGCGGGCGATTGAGCCAGCGGCGCAACAGACGGCTGGCCATGGTGGTGGCGCTGGTATCTAGCACCTCAAATAAGGTGTTTTCCGAGCCCCCAGTCATATTGGTATCGAGTTCGAGATTGCGCCGGCTAGAGGCATCAAGCGCGACACTTTCGGTATTGTTCTCGGCAACTAAGCTGCGGATATGGGGTAGATCGCCACGCTGGGTATCTTTGGCATACTGTAGCAGGCAGCCAGCGGCACTGATGGCCACCGGTAGATGGTCACAGCCAAAGCCACTTAAGTCGCGAGTGCCAAACTGTTTGTTGAGTAATCGCAGGGCGCTGTCTAAATCGAACTCCCATATTGGGCGTCGCTTTATGCCTTTCCGGGCGCTAAAAAATTCAAACTCAGGCAGAGCCTCGGAGAGCAGAATTTCAACCGGATTTAGCCGCTGCAATTCACTGATAAGCTCTTCTTCTGAATCCAGCTCTAGCAGCTGAAAACGGCCGCTGCTCATATCCAGTGACGCGAGTCCTGTGGTTTGGTCAAGGCCAGTAATGGCGACTAAAAGATTGTCACGACGGGCATCGAGAAGCGCTTCGTCACTAATAGTGCCAGGAGTCAGGACGCGCATGACTTTGCGTTCCACCGGCCCCTTGCTGGTTTCAGGGTCGCCGACCTGCTCACAGATGGCAACCGAGTGACCCTGCTTAACTAGCTTGGCCAGGTAGCCTTCGGCGGCATGATAGGGCACGCCACACATAGGGATTGGGTTGCCGTTAGTTTTTCCTCTGGCGGTGAGTGTGATATCTAGAATTTCACTGGCTCGTTTGGCATCGTCAAAAAACAGTTCATAAAAGTCACCCATACGATAGAAGAGAATATCATTGGGGTGGTCTGCCTTGAGACGCAAAAATTGCTGCATCATCGGGGTGTGCTGTTCTTGGTGGGTCAATGTTGAGTCCTTGTTTTAAGTCTAAAGATTTATATCGAATACTCTGCTGTCGCAACTCTTCACAGGTTCTGTTGCAGACAATCTGCTAACCACAATCTGATCTGACCACAGCCTCGAGACAGTATAGTCTCTAAGGCGCAATTTATGCAGTCCCGACAAGACTGTCTGAGGCTGCATTTTAATATTTAACCTACGCCATATTAAGTTCTAATCAGACCAAAATTGCTATCTGAGTAAATCAAAGCGAGATACACTCCCTCTATGAGCAAAACGATCAATTCCCTAGCCGAAAAACTCGGTAATGCACTGTCTCAGTGTGACGCCAAAGTCACTGCAGCTGAGTCCTGCACCGGTGGCGGTGTGGCCCATGCCATTACTGGTGTCGCAGGCAGTTCAAAATGGTTCGACTGCGGCTTTGTTACCTATGCCAATAGTGCCAAGCAGGTGATGCTTGGTGTTCCCCAGGAAATACTGGCCAGTCAGGGTGCGGTGAGCGAAGCGGTGGTGCGATCAATGGTTGCTGGTGCGGCAGTCGCTGCCGATGCTGATTATGCTGTGGCGATTAGTGGTATCGCTGGTCCCGATGGAGGTACCGAAGATAAACCTGTGGGTACGGTCTGGTTCGCCTGGCACAGCCCGGCGGGCGTAAAGGCAAAAAAGTATTTGCTGGCTGGGGATCGCGCTGCGGTTCGCAAGCAGGCTATCGAAATCTCTCTGCAAGAACTGTTGCATCAGGTTACTGGATGTAATACTGTATAACCATACAGTTGATGGTCTGATGTATCACTGCCAACTTAATCCAATTGAATTTATCTCGAGGTCACAACAATGGACGCGAACAAGTCAAAAGCACTAGAAGCCGCACTGGGGCAAATCGAACGCCAGTTTGGTAAAGGAACCGTCATGCGCATGGGTGAGGGTACTCGCCAAGCCGTTCCGGCTATTTCTACTGGTTCTCTGGGACTGGATATCGCGCTTGGCATTGGCGGCTTGCCAAAAGGCCGTATTGTTGAGATCTATGGTCCCGAGTCATCGGGTAAAACCACTTTGACCCTGCAAGTGATTGCCGAAGCGCAAAAAGCGGGCGGAACCTGTGCCTTTATTGACGCAGAGCATGCACTGGATCCGGTATATGCAGAGAAGTTGGGTGTCAGTGTTGACGACTTGATTGTTTCGCAGCCGGATACCGGCGAGCAAGCGCTGGAAGTTACCGATATGTTAGTCCGCTCTGGTGCCTGTGATGTACTGGTAGTGGATTCGGTTGCGGCATTGACTCCAAGGGCCGAAATTGAAGGCGATATGGGCGACCACCACGTTGGTCTGCAAGCCCGACTGATGTCTCAGGCGCTGCGTAAATTGACCGGTAATATTAAAAATGCCAATTGCCTGGTTATCTTTATCAACCAGATTCGCATGAAGATTGGTGTGATGTTTGGCAACCCTGAAACAACGACAGGCGGCAACGCGCTGAAGTTTTACTCCTCAGTGCGTCTGGATATCCGCCGTATTGGTGCGGTTAAAGATGGCGACGAGATTGTCGGTAATGAAACTCGCGTCAAGGTAGTCAAAAACAAAGTGGCGCCGCCGTTTAAGCAGACCGAATTTCAGATTCTCTACGGCCGCGGCATCAACCGCAACGGTGAGCTGGTTGATCTGGGTGTTAAAAATGGTCTGATTGATAAGTCCGGTGCCTGGTATGCCTATAAGGGCAGCAAGATTGGTCAAGGTAAGGCCAATGTGGGTATTTACCTCACTGAAAACCCTGAGATTGCGGCTGAGATTGAAGCTATGATCCGTGAGAAAGAGATGGGTGGTCCAGCGCCTGTTGCGAAAGAGTCTGCTGAGAAGTAATTATCAGGCTTTCGCTGACAGAGTAAAAAGTCTCTTCGGTGATTGCCAAGCAAAAAGCGCCAATCGGCGCTTTTTGTGTAATTAGCCCTTAGACAAAAAAGGTTAAATACACTGCTATGTTAGAAGCTCCTGCAGATGCTACTCCAGCCAAAGCGCGCAATTACGCTATGGGTCTGCTTACGGGCCGCGATTACTCGCGAGCAGAACTGGCGACTAAGCTCAACAAACGTTTCGATAATCACAGTGCTATAGATGAGGTTTTGCAGCGTTTAGCAGATGAAGGCCTGCAATCTGATGAGCGGTTTGCCGAGGCCTTTGTGCGCTCTAGAATTCTTCGTGGTCATGGCTTGACGCGTATTCGTCAGGATTTTCGCCAGAAGGGCATTGCCGATGAATTGGTGGGGCAGACATTGGATGCGGCAGACGTGGATTGGATGGATCTAGCCCGAGAGGTTGCTCAGCGAAAATTTGGACAACGGCAAGCGGCTGACCAACGCGAGACCGCTAAGCGCATGCGCTTTCTGCAATACCGTGGTTTCAATTACGACCAAATTAAATATGCTCTTCAGGGTTGTTCAGATGACCCAGTAAATGATCTTGGCTTTATCGACTGACTCAATAGTCGGCAGTCACGGCTACAGGTAGCCGCGAAATAGGTCCACAAGACGATTCTCCACCCAGCTATGTGCCGATAGGTTTTTAATAAAGCCGCAGTGGCCGCCATATTCTTGTAATTCAATACTGAGCTTTTCGGGACAGTTAATCTGCTTCAAATCTTCTGCTGGAATAATCGGATCATCCTCTGAGGCAATCAGATGGGCCGGTATCTCAAGTGCCTGCAAACGATCTCCGATTAGGGAATAGGCTTGGAAATAACTCTCGGCGCTATCGAAAGGCGTATGTTGATCAATAAAGAAGCCATTCATATCCTCAATGGTTCGAGCGTTATTTAAAACATGCTCAAAGCCATGTTCGGGGAAGTGAGCAATTTTTTTACGCAGAGACTTCGACCAGCGATAAAAGAAATAGCGCTCATAAATAAATAAGGTGTTATCCAGTGCTGTCATGGCATTGGTGGGGTCAACCGGTGGGCAAACAGCCGCCGCAGCCGTGAGTTTTAAGCTGCTGCCATGATCGGCTGCAATGCGCAGAGTAAAATTCCCACCCAGCGAGAACCCTGCTAGAAAGCGTTTTTCGTAGGCATGGGTTTCAAAGAAGCAGGCGATAGCTTCTGCTACCTCATTGGTCATGGTCGAGTTAAATAGTTCAAAGTTAAGATGATGACTGTCGCCATGGTCGCGAAGATTCAGTCGCAGTACATCAAAGCCCTGCTTTAACAGATAGTTTGCGGTAGTAACCTGATAGGCCGATTGACTGGAACCCTCCCATCCGTGAAGCAATACGATGAGGCTATTGTTCGGTGTTTTACTGCGATCATACTCAGCCAGTAAACGCGTCCCATCTTTTGCAGTAAGGGTTAACATTTTGCTGTCTAACTTGTTGACCAGTCGCTTGGCGCGAATTTTTCGTGGTCCTAGGCTGTTTAAAATACTCTGTATATGAGGGTTTTTTAACATCGAAGGTGGGGTAAAGCGGCTGTTCTGAGTCATATATAAGTGTGTTGTGTTATTTTAGTTAATAGGGGGACTTTAGTGCCTCCAGAGATAGGCCGTCAATGGTTCTATTGAGTTGGCCTCTCTTCATCTCACCATGGAGGTCTTGATGAAAGCAATAAAATACCCTCGATCCCTAGTATATCTCTTGTTTGGTTTAGTTTTAATCAGCTCTGTTAGCTACTCTTCTACTAGTGACTCTTCTGCTAGGGACTCTCCCGCTAGTTACTCGGACGAGACTGCAAATAATTCTGACCCTTCTGACCTTTCTGATGCAGGGGCTAAAGAGTCATTGTCTGACAAACTTTCAGCCATTGACAAAGAGGCCGGCTCTGGCGGCTGGAAGGTTCGCAATGGTTGTCTGCCAGCGAATCGAATTAAACGGATTAAATTTGTCGATGACAAAACTGCCCTGATAACCCTGTTTGGCAAAAAAACCGCAATCTTGCGTTTGCAGACAGAGTGCCCTGGTATTAAGCGTTCAGGGTATGTGAGTTATCGAAGTAATAGTAGGCTTTGCGCTCGGTTCGATCGACTTTCCGTGATGGGTGGTTCAGGCTATAGTTGTCGTATCGCCAGTATTGAGCCCTTTGTCGCGCTTGAAGAGCCAGTACTGGAAAAAGACTTCGATTAACTGACAATGCCGCTGGCTCTGGTGGATTTGTCTAGGGCACTGTAAATGCAATCTCAGTACTTCTCCCAGCACTTCTCTCAGGTAGCTACTTTGTTGGTCAGCCTGATATTGACCTGTGCGTCTTATGCCGATACCAATCCGTTGATTAAATGGCGTGGCAGTTGGCAGCAGGGTGGTTTGCTGTTGGGCCAGGTGCAATCTGGTACGACGCTTAGCCATAGAGGCGAGCTCATCAAAACTACCATTGATGGCCAGTTTTTGTTTGGTCTGGGTCGCAATGCAGCGGCGGTCTCTACCTTTTTGGTAACCGATAAAGCAGGGGTTGCCACTGAGGTTTTATTTGAGGTTGCTGCTCGCAGTTACAATATTCAGAGAGTTGAGGGAGTTCCCCAGCGCACGGTTGAACCTCCGGCCGGACAGTTGCAGCGCATTCGATCTGACTCCGCTCTTGTTCGCGAGGCGCGCCGTCTGGTGACCGATGAAACCGATTTTTTATCTGGCTTTATCAAGCCATTAGAGGGGCCGATAACGGGAGTCTATGGCAGTCAGCGGTTTTACAATGGTGTGCCTAAAAGTCCTCACTATGGTCTTGATTACGCAGCACCCAGTGGCACTATTGTTGTGGCGCCAGCGGCGGGGATTGTGCGTATGGCGCATGATGATCTGTTCTATTCTGGCGGCACGCTAATTATTGACCACGGCCATGGCCTATCGTCCAGTTTTTTACATCTCAGTGAAATGCTCGTTGAAAAGGGTGGTCGTGTGCAGCGCGGAGACCCCATAGCGCGAGTGGGTTCCACTGGGCGAGCCACTGGTGCACATCTTGATTGGCGAATGAACTGGCTCAATCAGCGGGTAGATCCGGCGCTTGTTCTGGAATCCTTCCCCGTGCAATAGTTTCCGCAACTAGACCGCGGTATCACTGACTCTTTTTAGGCTATGGCTTACAGGTTATTTACCTCAGATAATGGCAGTTGAGCATCATTTTGCGTAAACTAACGCGGTTTTCAAATGGACGATCTTATCGTGGACAAAAAGCTTCTTAGTATATTGGTTTGCCCTGTCAGCAAGGCGCCACTTGAATATGATAAAGCCAAGCAGGAGTTGGTTTGCCGTGCCAGTGGTTTGGCCTATCCCATAAGCGAAGGCATTCCGGTGATGTTGGAATCTGAAGCACGTCAACTGACTGCCGATGAAAAGCTCCATGACTCGGGCAAATAAACAGACTCCACTAGACTGAGGTATTCCTGATGGCCGACTCAACACCAACCCTCTTTACACGCATTATCAACCGAGAAATTCCTGCGGAGATTCTCTATGAGGATGACCAGTGTATTGTGATTAACGATATCTCTCCTCAGGCGCCTATCCATATGCTGGTGATCCCGCGTCAGCCTATCGCTAAACTGGCTGATGCCATTGAAGCTGATAAAGCACTGCTTGGGCACTTGATGTGGGTGGCCGGTGAAGTAGCAAGGCAAGCTGGGGTAGAGGAGGCCTTTCGTCTAGTGGTGAATAACGGACGGGCAGCTGGTCAGACAGTATTCCATTTGCATCTGCATGTTTTAGCTGACCCCTCTGGTAGCCAAGATTTTTCAGAGTCTACGATTTAATAGTCTGCTATCTGTGAGTCTGCTAGCTGAGAGCCCAATGTCTCAGACCTGATTAGCTGAAAGTCTCCATTTTGGGCACCTAAAATTTAAAAAAGCGCTGGTCACCCAGGCCATGCTAATAACTGGAACTAAACAATGATGAAAAGCGCCGACATTCGTGACGCATTCTTAAATTACTACGCCAGCAAGCAGCACAGTGTTGTGCCAAGCAGTAGCCTAGTGCCGGGAAATGATCCTACACTGCTGTTCACTAATGCTGGCATGGTGCAGTTTAAAGATGTCTTTCTCGGTGCCGAAAAACGTGATTACAATCGTGCGGTTTCGTCCCAGCGCTGTGTGCGCGCCGGTGGCAAACACAACGATCTGGAAAATGTCGGCTACACCGCCAGACATCACACCTTTTTTGAAATGCTCGGCAACTTTAGTTTCGGCGATTATTTTAAGCGCGAAGCAATTGGTTTTGCCTGGGAGTTTCTTACTGAAGTACTCAAATTACCCAAAGAGCGTCTCTGGATTACCGTGCATATCAGTGATGATGAAGCCGCTGATATCTGGGTCAATGAAATTGGTATAGATCCAAATCGTCTGTCGCGTCTGGACGAGGACAACTTTTGGCAGATGGGCGATACCGGACCCTGTGGGCCGAGCACGGAGATTTTTTGGGACCATGGTGAGGACATTCCCGGGGGCCCTCCAGGGAGCCCAGATGACGATCTAGACCGCTATATCGAAATTTGGAATCTGGTGTTTATGCAGTTCGAACGCGATAGCAGTGGCAAGATGACACCACTGCCAAAGCCCTCAATCGATACCGGAATGGGTCTTGAGCGCGTCGCGGCGGTTATGCAGGGTGTGCATAACAATTACGATATTGACCTGTTCCAACATCTGATTAAAGCTGCAGCAAAAATTATTGGCGTCACTGACCTTGCGGAAAATTCCTTAAAAGTAGTTGCCGATCATATTCGCTCCTGCGCCTTTTTAGTGGTTGATGGCGTGGTGCCTTCTAACGAAGGTCGCGGCTATGTGTTGCGCCGTATTATTCGTCGTGCATTGCGCCACGGACATAATTTGGGTGCCAGTGGTAGTTTCTTCCACAAGTTGGTGGTGTCTCTTGGTGAAGTGATGGGTGAGGCCTATCCCGAATTGCTGAGCATGCAGCAAGAGATTATTGCAACGATCAAAAAAGAAGAGGAGCAATTTGCCCGCACTCTGGATAAAGGTATGGGTGTATTGGAAGCGGCGCTGACGAATCTGACAGCGGAGCAACTTCCGGGAGAATTGATTTTTCAGCTCTATGACACCTTTGGATTTCCCACCGACCTGACCAATGACATAGCGCGCGAGCGTGGTTACAGCATGGATATGGACGGTTATGAAGAGTGCATGGAAGCTCAGCGCGCTCGTGCTCGCTCGGCCAGTCAGTTTGGGCTGGATTACAGTGAGAGCATTCGCGTTGAAGGCAGCACCGAATTTGTTGGCTATAACAGCCTTGAACATAGCACTGATGTGGTTGCCCTCTATTCCGCTGGCGAAGAGGTTTCTGCAGCCGGAGCGGATGCAGAGGTCGCAGTGATTCTTGGCAGCACACCGTTCTACGCAGAATCTGGCGGCCAGGTCGGAGATAGTGGTTATTTGCAGACCGCCTCGGCGAAAATTGAAATAACCGACTGCCGCAAAGCCGGCGAGCATCACCTGCATATTGGCAAGGTGTTGTCCGGTGAGCTGAATGTTGGTGAGACCGTAACCGCTACTGTGGATTGCTCTGTGCGTACCGCAACAGCCTTGAATCACTCTGCAACTCATCTATTGCATTCGGCACTGCAGCAAATATTGGGTGAGCATGTAAATCAGAAGGGCTCATTGGTCGATAGCCAGCGCCTGCGCTTTGACTTTTCCCATGGAGAGTCCATCAGCGCGCAACAGATTCGTGACATTGAACATAGGGTTAACAGTGAAATTCTGCGTAATACGCCAGTGCAAACTGACGTAATGAGCATGGATGAGGCAGTTGAGAAGGGCGCCATGGCACTCTTTGGAGAAAAGTATGGCTCCGAAGTACGCGTGCTCAGCATGGGTGGAGACTTCTCCGTCGAACTGTGCGGTGGCACCCATGCTAATCGCACTGGCGATATTGGCCTATTGAAAATCAGCGCTGAATCCAGTGTCTCGGCTGGCGTAAGACGAATCGAAGCTGTAACCGGAGAGGCGGCTATAGCTTACTGTGACGCGTTACAAGATACCGTTAGCGAGATGGCCAATGTGCTGCGCGCTGCGCGACACAGTGTCGCGGACAAAGCGCGTCAGGTGGTTGAAGATAACCGCAAACTGCAGAAAGAGATTGATGCACTAAAGAGCAAACTCGCCAATGCTTCAGGTAATGACCTAATGGCTGGCCTGCGGGAAATCAATGGTTTTAGCGTTCTCTCCACGGTAGTCGAAGGCGCTGATGCAAAGAGCTTGCGCGGTGTTGCCGATCAGGTCAGATCTAAACTGCAATCTGGTGTCTTTATGCTCGCCGCAGTGGATGGTGATAAGGCCGCGCTCGTGGCAGGTGTGACGCAAGATTTAACCGATAAGTTGAAAGCCGGGGACTTGCTCAAATATGTCACCGCTCAGGTTGATGGTAAAGGCGGTGGTCGGGCAGATATGGCTCAGGGAGCCGCAGGTAGCACAGTGAACTTAGCCGCTGCGCTCGACTCTGTGTATGACTGGGTAAGTGATGCATCTTAGGGCCTTTGACCCTAGTTACTTAACATTTGCGCGAGATTGCTGTTTAATCTGCGCCCTTATTAATCCAAGGTGATAGTGTTTCGATGAGTTTAATTGTACATAAATATGGTGGCACCTCTGTTGGCAGCGTTGAGCGCATAAAAGCAGTCGCAGAGAAAATTGTAGGTAAGCACCGGGCGGGTGACAAAATCGTGGTTGCGGTCTCAGCAATGAGTGGCGAAACCAACCGCTTGATTGGTCTGGCAAAGGCTATTCACGAGGAACCCAATCTGCGTGAAATGGACGTGTTGGTTTCCACCGGTGAACAGGTAACCATTGCGCTACTCTGCATGGCACTGGAGGCCGCCGGTGTCTCGGCTCGCTCCTACACGGGTAGTCAAGTACGCATTCTTACTGACGATGCCCATGGCAAAGCACGGATCAAAGAAATCGATAGCCATCGCATTCACAGTGATCTCGATGCTGGCAGAGTAGTGGTTGTCGCGGGCTTCCAAGGCGCGGACGATGCCGGCAATATTACAACCCTGGGTCGCGGTGGTTCAGATACCACTGCGGTGGCGTTGGCAGCAGCTCTTAAGGCCGATGAGTGTCAGATTTATACTGATGTAGATGGTGTTTACACCACTGATCCTCGGGTCGTGGCTGATGCCCGCCGTTTAGACAAGATTACCTTTGAAGAAATGCTAGAAATGGCCAGCCAAGGCTCAAAAATACTGCAGATTCGCTCAGTCGAGTTTGCCGGAAAATACAATGTACCACTGCGTGTAATGTCCAGCTTTGAAGATGGTCCAGGCACGCTGATCTCTCTTGAGGATGATGACCAAATGGAAAAGCCAGTAGTCTCAGGTATCGCGTTTAACCGCGACGAAGCTAAACTCACTATCCGCGGTATTCCAGATCAGCCCGGCGTTGCCTACAAGGTTTTAGGTGCGATCAGTGAGGCCAATATTGAAATCGATGTGATTGTGCAGAATGTCGCTAAAGACAACTCGGCGACTATTACCTTTACTGTTCACCGCAATGATTTGGCGCGGGCTTCGAAACTACTTGAGCAAATTGCAGCAGATCTTGGCGCTGAAGAAGTTGCCTCAGATGACCGTATTGTCAAAGTGTCTATTGTTGGTGTTGGCATGCGTTCACATGCTGGTGTAGCGGCAACTATGTTTGAAGCACTGGCTGCAGAGGGCATCAATATCCAATTAATTACTACCTCAGAAATAAAAATAACGGTGGTAATTGAGGAGCGGTACTTAGAATTGGCAGTAAGATCGCTTCATTCGGCCTTTGGTCTCGAGCAATAGTACTTGTGAGCAGTCGGATCTTGGACTTGTTACGTAAAAACTGATAAGTTCTGCGCTGCCTGTTGAGATAGGAAAGTAAGCAGGTAGCGTTCAATAGGGGGATTGGCCGTGTGCACTAAACGTGTTGCAGTGAGTATGGCGGATTAGGGAAATAGTTTTCACCAATGAATGGTGAACAGTAGTGTAGGAGCTGTATATGTTAATACTTACTAGAAGAGTCGGCGAGACTCTGGTTATTGGTGACGACGTCACCGTGACAGTTTTAGGAGTTCGAGGAAACCAGGTTCGCCTGGGGGTAAATGCGCCAAAAGAAGTGGCCGTTCACCGTGAAGAGATCTACCAGAGAATTCAAATGGAAAAAGGTGGCGCTGATTCAGCCCCTAGTGAAGATTCTTCTGATAACAGTCTTTGATTTTCGCCTCAATGTGCTATTATGCCGCCGCTGAATTCAGGGCGGCATAGTTGTTTCTGAGTCAAGCTGAGTACCGAATTACAGTTTATACAGAAGTGGCCGAATGGCTGACTAAATGCGAAGGCATTTTGGACGCCGAAGGCGGGGTGAGACCCTGAGTAGTGAAGCTACGAGTCAACGCGCGCACCGGGCGAGACTTGAGATGGTATTTACATTTCTAAGTTAAACGGGTGGATAAAAGTTTATGGAGAAGTGGCCGAGTGGCTGAAGGCGCGCCCCTGCTAAGGGTGTATACGTTAATAGCGTATCGAGGGTTCGAATCCCTCCTTCTCCGCCAAAAATAATCCTCCGCATCACAGATGCGGGGGGTTTTTTTTGCGTCGAAAGACGGCCGAGACCCCTAACCGGTTCGACAAAACGCGAAGGCGTTTTGGACGCCAGAGGCGGTGCAAAGCACTTGTTAGCAAGCTTCAGCTTGGTAACAATCAATCCCTCCTTCTCCGCCAAGTATGAAAGCCCCAGTAGATTCAGTGTCTCTGGGGCTTTTTTGTGTCTGCTTTGTAGCAAATTTATCGTCTAAATCCTCTTGTGCAGTCAACTGTGTGTTTCCTTAGGTCGAGAAACGTCAAGGGGGGTACTTCCATTGGGAGGGGGGGGAGATTGCGCAGTCTTATTAATTGTTGCTGTATCTGCTCAAATACTTCAGAAGCTCAAGTTCAGGTTCAAAATCACTCGTAACTGCACAACTCTAAACACTTATGCATAGCAAGGTAAGAGTTCATAATAAGCTGCGCAGGTTTCTCATGTTGCTTAAAGTGCTCTCCCTTTCGCTCAGCGTCAAACGTGTTGCCTCCAATCATTGTTTTCAGCCGCTATTTTGACTTCTTTACTAGCCTATGCTTTTATGAGTAAAACATTGATTCTTAGGATTCGAATGAGATGCGATAGACAACTATTTCTTATAATGTGCTGCCTATTAACCGGGTCATTTTGCTTTGGCTCCGGCGAAAGTTCGGTCTCACGAAGTGAGCACGTCCAAGCTTTTAATATGGCACAGAAATGTTTTAACTCCACGAGTAAAGAAAACCCAAGAAGAAGCGTCAATTGTGCAAAAAGAGCTTTGGATGCGGGACGCCACCTGTTCGATCCCGATAGCATTAATATAGCAAACCTAATTTATAATTATGGCTGGGCCCTCAAGCTCGCCAACAATAAACAAAAAGCTTTTGAAGTACTCAATGATTCCCTTGCACTCTATGAGGCGATTTATGGGAAATCTTCTCGCGCGGTGCTGGATGTCCTTATCGACATGGGAGAACCTTCCAAAGCTCGACGGATTGCTAAAAAACACTATGAGACTAATTCAGTGGAATATGCAGGCGTTCTACTAAAATTGTCGTTGAGCGGCATGATGAGTCCAAGAGCTACGGCCAATTGTGCCCGCTCAGCTCATAAAATATTTCTCAAAGAGGAGGGTGTGGCATCTTTCAACACTGCCACTGCGAGTTTTCAAATTGGCAAAGTTAAATACAATGAAAATAAATATAAGTCAGCCATACCTTATCTACTTGGAGCAATTGAACATCCCTCATCCGCGATATATGCTCATGGCTGGTTAGTGCAAGCATATGGTCATACCAATCAAGATGATTTAGCGAGCTATCATGCAGAGCAACTCGGTCGATTTAGGGAAGGAAAAGAAGAAAATTATGTCCCAGTGTTCATTCCAACGCCAAAATACCCTATAAAAGCTAATAGGTCGGGAAAAGAGGGCTATGCGATTGTTGAGCTTACAATTTCGAAGCAGGGGCATGCTACCGATATTGTGTTGATTGAAGAGCGGCCAAATTCTTATAATTTTGGGGTCGAAGCTGTCAAAGCAGCTGAAAGATTGCTTTACGCCCCAAGGTTTGTTGACGGTGAGGCACAAGAGGTGCCCGGAGTCCTTTGGAAATATAACTTTCAGATGCTAAATTAATTTTTTGTGGATTCTCGCATCTTGCTCGCTTAAACCCGTTGCGACCCGACTATCAGCGAGTGCAATCCTTAAATTTACTGCATATGGATATCAGTAAGTGAGAATTTCTTGTAGAAATTTTCGAACATAAAATTCAAATCTCCCTTTTTGAAAGAAACTATTTAGCAAACAAAAAAACAGCAATATAGTCATACTTCTAAACAGCAAAATGATCTTACAAGAAGTGTTCTGATATTATGGATTCAAGTAGTAAAAGAAGTTGCGGAATACGCAAATGACTTTCTTATGTATACGCCAAGCACCGATAGCAATAACAAGACACTCTGTCCCACCTCGGGGGCTATAAGGTTTAGCCCCATGTATAGTCTATGTATAATTTTAAGATAGCAATGTCTCTTAAACCCCCTTCATTCTAGACTTCACTATCTGTATCATAAAGTTATTATTTGACTTACAAGATTTGTTAGCCAAACTTGAACAGTATAGAAGTGATGAGATGATATGAACCACAAGAGTAGCCTTTCGGACACCGCAATAACTAAAGACAATGGATCTGGGTGCACTAATACCAGCTGTTGTCCTCCCCAAACGCCTATTATACGAGATGCTCCAAAGACTGGGCGCAATGATCCTTGTATCTGTGGTAACGGCCGTAAATTTAAAAAATGCTGTGGCAGAAACCTATAAATGTGTTGAGCCATTTGAAATCGTAGGATCGTGGCTACAATTACTAAGGCTCTGTTCATCTTGCTTACTTCTGTTGATTTTAATTAGGTACTGATTTGATAGAATTGGTTCATTCTCTATTTTTAGAGTCTAAACCTTATCTGACTAGGTTGCCATCAGCTGGGAACTGGCAGCATCAAAGCATTTGGTGAGAGAATTCTTCGAGGATTTTGTAAACTACGTGCTGCTTTCACTGCATATTGATAGTCTCTGCAGTGTCAATGCTCAAAACCAGTTTGAGACAATTTATGATGCCTTTGGTCGAGCGCAGCCGCACCTAATAATGAGTGTAAGGTCGGTGTTATTGCCTACAAAAAAGGGACTCGTTAAAAGTCCCTTTTTTGTAGGCAATAAACTCCTCAGAATCACAAATGGCTCAAGAGTTGACTTTGTCGACCTAATATCAGATCAAAAAGTACAACCCCTGAGCATTGGTGAAAGACTAGTTCTCTAGAAAGAGTAACTAGCCCGAATACCCAAGTTTCTACCGGACATTGGCACCTCGTTCTTAACAAATGAGCTGTGATTTCTAGCCACTTCATCGAGCAAGTTTTTACCGAATACTGAAAGTGTAAACTCGTGTCCTGGGCTGGTCTCAAATGTTTTTGATAGATTCAGATTTAACATTTGGAATCCGTCGGTGGCAGTTTCATTTTCAGCCGTGTCAGTCTGAGCGGATACATCCTTGAGCGACAACACAAACCTAAGCTGATCTTCCACATAGGTAACCTTATAGATATCTCTATCTGGGGTTATGCGTGGAATATTGTCCCCGTTTGTAAACTGTCCTGAAACAGAATCTCTTCCCAATGAAAGAGTTAGAGCGCCACGAGTCAGTTCGAACGTCTTGCCGATTTCCATTTCATAACCGTCAAACTCGGCATTCTGCTGAAGGTAATTGGCAAGAATCAAACCTTCATGGTGCTCTTCGTCGCCATGATCATCATGCTCGTCTTCAGTCTCATCCATAAGATAGATATAGTTATCCACATTATTTTGGAAGAAGGTCAAGCCAGCATAAAATCCTGCGTTACTATAATTGAAGGACAGGTCTATATTGTTTGACTGTTCAGACTTCAGGTTGATATTGCCAACTTCTAGTCTACCTGTTGCCAGATGCGGGCCGTTCATTAACAGCTCTACCGCTGAAGGCGCTCTTTCGACAGAAGACAGTCCCAAACTTACCGCTACTGAATCATTAATATCTCTGCTTAAAGTCAGGGCATAGCTAGTATTGTTAATATCTCGATCAAAATACTCTAGTTCCGCTTCATGCTCGTCATGCTCATCTGCGTGATCCTCGTCGTGATCTTCATCCTCCTCGTGCTCTTCTTCATGACTGACAGAACCCTTCCTGGAAATTTGGTCATGCCTAACACCAAAGTCGAGATGAAATAAGTCAAAGTCTTTGCTCAGATAGTAACCAAGGGTGAATTCTTTGGTTTCCGTTGGATTTATAAAGGCCTCATCGCCCATTACAGAAATATTCTCGTCAACAAAATTTATGGCAACTTTTTGTGACAGGGAGTCATTGGTCAAATCAAAAATTGCACCATATTCTCTGGCATTATTGCTAAAGGTTGTTGGCCCTTCCTCGTGATGTTCGTCGCCATGCTCTTCATCTCCATGCTCTTCATCCCCATGCTCTTCATCATCATGCCCTTCCTCTTCGGCATGTTGCTCAGTCAATGAGTAATCGGAATCTCTGAACTGGTAATCAATTTTTGTTAACCAACCATTATTTACAACGAAGGAACCCTCTAGATTAACGACGTTAGATTCAGTTTTGGAGAAGATTCGTTCACCTTCGTGCTCATTTTCGCCTTCATGGTCATCATGGTCAGCTTCATCCGCATGGTCATCTTCATCCTCATCGCCATGCTCTTCGTGACTATCTCCATGAAAAGGAATGCCGTATAGACTTTCAATGCCGTATAGACTTTCGGTATCGATCACAGATAGCCCAATATATCCCCAATCTCCGGTCTTGGAGAGACCTAACCTCTGAGAGGTAGATCCAACATCAGAATTGGGCAAATAACCTAGATCTTCCTCGTGGCCTTCGTCTTCGTGATCTTCATCACCGTGGAGCTCTTCGTCATGGTCTTCGCCTTCGTGCTCTTCCTCAGAATGAATCACCGCACCATTTGGAATTTCAAAGTTACCAAATTCGGAGTCTTTGTAGGCAAGGCTGATATTCAAGCCGCCAAGATTATTTTGGTACGAGAAATCATGGGAGTCTCCATCATTGACAGACTGAGTCTCCAAACCTAGCTTAAATATTGACTCTTCAAAGTCTTTCCTAGCAATAGTGTTATCAACGACATTAATTATTCCTCCGATCGTTCCGCCGGAATAAAGCAAAGAGGATGGCCCTCTGATAATTTCGATTTGCTCGATATTGTTTAGATCAACATCATTGCCATGATCCGGTCCTAGACCTGAAACATCTCTGACCACTCTGCCGTTATTGAGGAGCTTCACCCGGCTACCGGACATACCTCTAATAATGGGTTGGCCAACGGCGGCACCATAATCACTGGAGGATATACCCACCAAACCATCAATGCTCGCACCGATGCTTTGGCTGGCATCGGTAGCAATAGATTCACCACTGATAACATGCAGCGGGTTTGAGATTTCGTCTGACGAGGCATCAATCAACGATGATGTAACAATAACTTCTTGCATTTCCTGCGTGAAAGCACTGCAGGACAAACCTATAAGGCAAGCTGCTAGGGGCAACTTAACAGTAACTAGCTTTTTCATAACACGTTCCTCTAAAAAATAACATACGCGCCGAATGACCGGCACGAATTCGTCCCAATAAGGGAATACAAACTATTTAGATTAGAGGTTAAGTGGCGGTGCTCGGGCTAGCTGGCAACTTCTGATACGGCTGCTTTTCGCCTTGCTAATGCGGATGGTATAGGGGGTTGTGGCGTTAGTGACAAAAATCGTACTACTTTGACTCGCCACCGCTGCTGAGGATTTCTGTAAGACAGAGACCGAGCAACTGGTATCCTGGTGATCATCATGGCTGTGGGCAACAGCCGTCACCGAGCCCAACCCGATTATTAAGGCTAGAACGATGCTATATAGTGTGTGGAACCGATTCATTGAAGTTTATAACGCCCGGTCAATTTAAACCTTTTGGTAGGGTGCGGATAATACCGATTGTTTCCAATTTGGCAAGCTATTATCGGTAAGGGGCGGAGGGATTAACTTTGGCCATTCTTCGTTGGCCGCCCTCTTGCTACATAATTGCGTTAACATACCAGCTCAGCCTCGACCTATCATCGAGATTCTACGCTATCTGATGCTTGATAATAATCTATGGCCTTGCAGGTCGCATCTGGGCGCCTCTGGCTCTTATCTATGCCAACGACATTGGCGGACAGTCAGTTAGTCGCCGTAGCAGGGGTCGTCCAGAACGAATAAGGTTGTTGAGTATTGGCCACGTTGGCGAGTCTTTAGTGGTCCTTCAGATATCGGATTACTCAGGTATTTCTGAATTAGCCTATACGACAAACAGAGTTTACGAGTCTATAAAAAAGCAGCACTCTCAGTGCTTATGTCAGTTCTTTAATGCTCTTTTTGAAAAGGTTTCTCAGGGTAATGTCACGGCAATGATTTACTCTCTAAAGGTTAGAGATCAAGTGAGCTGGGGCTAGAACCGACTGGCGCTTTTGAGAGAGATTCCACCTATGCAGATTGTTTTAACTAAGTGCCTGCCTGAGGCTCTCTAAAAAATGCCTACTCCCTTCATAAGTTAATCTATTCAGTATAGACTCTAAGTCACCCATGTAGATAAGGTTGGATGAGATATGAACATTATTAATAAATTTACCTCGATTTTCTGTGTGTTATTTTTGTTTCTTTGCATCTCAGTACTTGTGAAGTCTGAAGAAGGTGATACAGGATTATGGAAGAGTGAAGACTGTAGAAACGTCAGTGAGGCAGCAGGATTTTTCTTATACACGTCTGGAGAATTATTAAAAACCGCAGACAAAGAGAGAAAAGCAGGAAGCGAGGAAAAATCTGAAAAGTCATATTCAGCAGCATTATTTTTTTCTGAGCTATCTGCAAATTCGGCAAAGAATTTTGAGGTATTTTGTAGTAAATAATAACAAAACTATTTGTGATGAACTTAATTAACCCTGTATGAATAGCTCATCTAGTTAAATCAGGTGAGGGGTAAGAATTTCTTGAGTCTATAAAAAATGGCTGTCAGTAAAATAAAATATCTATGTAATCAACAGCATATCTTTTAAAGACACTTCTCCACCGCGGTGCTGTCGTTGATAGGAGGCCACAGCAGTACCAGGGGTCTTTTGGGCGAGGGAGTGCTCAGCCACGGCACCTTCAAAAGTGCCGTTTTCCGCTATGTAATCACCAAAAGTAGACCTGAACCCGTGCACTGATATGTTGGGTCCTCGTTTAGCCTGCCATTCATGGGTCTTATTCATAGGTTTCA
>Ga0206682_10001397_pt1 | contig 23793 bp, 21 predicted proteins | sample M240m12015metaG_FD_155444 | JGI IMG/M metagenome (GOLD analysis project Ga0206682, IMG submission 155444) | Ammonia-oxidizing marine archaeal communities from Monterey Bay, California, United States - M2 40m 12015 | ecosystem: Environmental > Aquatic > Marine > Intertidal zone | place: USA...
CTGAAAATGGTTGGGATAGTAATGACATGCATTACCCTCATGTTTTTGAGTTAGATGGAAACCACTATATGCTATATAATGGCAATGATTTCGGAAGATATGGTTTCGGGTTAGCAGTACTAAATAAATAAAAAATGAATATATTAGGTAAAAAAGTGATACTTAGAGCAATTGAAAAAACAGATTTAAATTTATTACATCAATGGTCTAATAATCCAAAAATGCAATATACAATGGGAGAAATTCATTTTCCAAGTTCATATGAATTTCATCTTGATTGGTATGAAAATATTCGTAATGATAAATTAAGTCAAAGATTTGCTATTGAAGTCCCAAATTTAGGTTTGATAGGTGTTTCTAGTCTTATAAATATTGATTGGAAAAATAGGCATGCTTGGCATGGTGTATTTTTAGGTGATAAGGATATAAGATCAAAGGGATATGGTTTAGACGCAGTCATGGCAACCATGAGATACGCTTTTGATGAATTAAATTTAGAAAGGCTTGATGGTTCGATTATTGAACATAATAAGTTGTCATATTCATTTTATTGTAAAAAACTTGGTTGGAATGAAGAGGGGAGGAAAAGAAATTATTACTTCTCAGGTGGTAGATATTGGGATCAGATAATTGTCGGTATAAACAAAGAAAATTATTATTTAATGATCGATAAAAATAATTATTGGAATGAATAATAGAGATTATAACAAAGAACTTAATAACACAAAACATCACAAATATGGATACAGTTTTGATTATGATGTTATGCATCCATTTATGGTTAAATCTTTTGAACCTTTTTTTTTGAAAGGTAGCCTACTAGAACTTGGTAGCCATGAAGGAAATTTCACTAAAAGATTTTTACCATTTTTCGATGATATTACTTGTGTTGAAGCGTCTGATGAAGCGGTAAAAACTGCTAGAAAAGAATTTGGTAAAAACAACATTAATATAATTAATAATGTTTTTGAAGAAGTTAAGCTAACAAGTAAATATGATAATATTATTCTCACACATGTATTGGAACATATTGAGGATCCAATCAAGGTGTTGAAAAGAGTAAATGATGAATGGTTAAGCGATAAAGGTAGATTTTTTATTGTGTGTCCAAATGCAAATGCTCCCTCAAGACAAATTGCAGTTAAAATGGGTTTAATTTCTCATAATTCAGCAGTTACAACTGATGAAAAGGAACATGGTCATCACGTTACATATTCTTTAGACACTCTTGAAAGAGATATTAAGAAATCAGGTTTAAATGTGATTCATCGATCTGGTATATTTTTTAAGGCACTTGCCAACTTTCAGTGGGATAGGCTTCTTGAAACAGATATAATTTCAAAGGAGTATTTGGAGGGTTGTTTTCAATTAGGGCATCAATATCCTGATCTTTGCTCAAGTATATTTTTTGTTTGTGAAAAAGGAAAATAATTAATTTAATTATGAGTTTAATTTCAATATGTTTTGCTGTCTATGAAAATGAAGGTTCTCTAAATATTTTATACGATAAAATTATAAGTCAATTACAAAAAAAATTTCCCAATGATGATTATGAATTAATTTTTGTTAACGATGGATCAAAAGATAATTCATTATCTATTTTAAAAGAACTAAATAATAATGACTCAAAGGTTAAGATTATATCCTTTTCTAGAAACTTTGGTCAAATGGCTGCTATATTAGCTGGATGGAGTTATGCAAATGGAGATGTAGTAATTAATATGGCTGCAGATCTTCAAGATCCACCTGAACAATGTGTTGAGATGTTAAAGGAATGGAAAAATGGTAATGATATAGTTGTTAGTTACAGAAAAAGCCATAAAACTTCTTTTAGAAAGAAAATTTCTTCCAGGTTATTTTACAAGTTTCTATTACCCAACGTGCCACCTGGTGGATTTGATTTCACACTTATTGACAAGAAAGTTTTGTCATACATAAATAACTTAAAAGAAAGGAATAGATTTTATCAATATGATATTCTTTGGGCGGGATATAATCTGAAATTTATCCCTTATGACAAACTTGAAAGAACAATAGGTAAGTCGCAATATAATTTTTTTAAAAGATTTAATAATTTTTATTCAGGTTTTTTAAATGTAAGCTATCTTCCATTAAGAATACTTTCTTTTGTAGGTTTATTAGTTTCAATTTCTGGTTTCATATATGCTATTAATATAATTTATGCTTTTTTTATGCATAATACTCCATTTAATGGTTGGGCACCAATAATGATAATTACCTTGCTACTTAGTGGATTAATTATGTTAATGTTGGGTGTTTTAGGGGAGTATATTTGGAGAATATTAGATGAGTTAAAACAAAGACCACACTATTTAGTTGATGAAGAAATTTTAAAATAAACCTTTATGTTTTTTAATAAATTGCTTTTCAATCAGTTTTATAAGTATATTATTGTAGGGACTCTTAATTTTATTTTTACTGTTGGAATATTTTTCATCCTATTAAACATTTTTAATATTCATTACATCATAAGTTTTACTTTTACATGGTTAATTGGGTTGTTGTTTACTTACGTTCTGAATTTTATATGGGTTTTTAAACTAGCTGATAAAATTGAATTCAAAAAAAGATTATTTAAATATTTTATAGTTTATTTTTCCAGTTATACTGTTAATATAATTTTACTAAACTTTTTAGTTTCAAAATTTAATTTTGATCCATTTTATATTCAATTTGCAATAATTCCAATAGTAATAGTTATTAATTTCTTTGGATTTAAATTTTGGAGTTTAAAATGATAAAAGTTAATGAAAACTACATATTTTTTTATAGCTTATTATTAATCTCAATAATACTAAAATTTCTTTTTATAGAACAAGATTTACCAACTCAAAGACTTACAGAGTATAATGAATTTGATCAATTTTGGTATACCCAACCTGTAAGATCTTGGATGTCATCATATAGTTGCTTGTTTAAGGGAGATGATTATCCGAGGATAATGTTTGATTTATTTCAGAATTTTTGGACTTATCCGTTTCTTTATTTATTTGGAAATAATTTTTATGGATTTAAAATCCCAGTAGTTTTAATTTCAATTTTCATTATTTTCTTTTTAAAAAAAATATTATCAAAAAAGGATGGATCAATTTCAATAGTATCAATGATTATTTTAGTTATGATTTCTTTCGATTTTTTATATAATATTACTTCAAGGGTTCAGAACCCATGTATTTATTCATTATTCTCATTCTGTTCTATTTTTTTCTTATTAAAAAATTATCTAAATTCATATAATTCATCAAAAAAAAATCTTTTAAGTTTTCTTATTGGTTTTGTTAGCATTAGTGCTGTTTTTTTAATATATGTATTTAATGCTTTTATTTTAGCATCAGTTGGAATTTTCTTTTTAAGTGGTTTCTTGATATTTAAATTTGTTAATAAAAATGAATTTTTTCTTTTTTGTTTTGGGATTTTATTAGGATTTTTATTTTATAATTTTATAACTTTTATTGTTTTTGAAAAAACAGTTTATGACCTATTTTTGTCTTTAAAAAATTTTGGAGGTGCTGATGAATTTAGAGTTATCAATCAGCTAGAAGTTTCATTTTTTCAAAAAATAAAAAGTCATATTGGAAGTTTATTTTTACTTACTTTCTTTAGATTAAATTTATTTTACTTACCAATAATTATTAGTGGTTTATTTATTTTAACTAAAAATTTTTTAAATAAAGATAAGCTTTCTTATTTTATTTTGTTAAGTCTATTTTTTATAAATGTTCAGAATTGGTTTGAACCGCATTATAGCTCTAAAAAAATGATTGTCTTAATTCCTGTTTTTCTTTTTTTATGTAAACTCTCAATTAACTTTATCTTAAATTTTAATAATGAGAAAATATCTAATAAAGTTTATTTTTTGATATTTTTTATAATTGGGTTTTTAGCTGCTATTTACAATTTTAATCTATCTACTTCAGAGTGGTATAACAACTTTTGGTTTGGTGATAAAATGTCAAAAACTTTTAATATTATAAATTTATCAGTTCTTTTTTTATGTCCTTTTTTATTACTATTGTTGTCTAAAACTAAAAGTAAAATATTAATTGCTTTGAGCTGTTTTATTTTTTTGGCCCCCTCAAATTTTCTTATTTCTAAACATATTTTATTTAACAAAACTTATTATTGTAAAAATAGTTTGATTGAAATATCTAAAATAACTAAAAAAAGTTTGGTTTTTAATGGAAATAATTTTACGTTATATAATGATTTTATTTGTTCTAGTTTTACTCTAAGTTGTAATGACATTGTAGATAAAAATTTACTTTCAAATAGTAATTCAAATTTTATACTTTTGGATAATTATTTTGTAGATCAAAGTGATTGTAAGATATTTAATTTGTCAAAAAAAATGAAATATTCAAATTTTGAATTATTAAAATCATTTAATTTCAATCAAGGCAAAAAAATTTATTTGTTAACAAAAAAATAAGATGTATATAATCTCAGAAATTTCACCTCAATTTGGAGGAAATCTTGAAGTTGCAGAACAAATGATTTTGCAATCTAAGTTAGCTGGAGCTAATGCTGTTAAAGTTCAATTATATACAGAGACTCAATTTGGATCTGAGCGCTCTTATTTATCAATGCCCTTTGATCAGCTGAAAAGACTAAGTAATTTTGCAAAAAATTTAAATATTCCTTTGTTTGCGACTCCGTTCACTTTTGATAGACTCGATTGGTGTTTAGAGCTTGAATTGCCATTTTTAAAAGTTGCTGCTCGTATGCATCTTGAAATGCCTGATTTAGTCAGTAAGATTATGGAAAAGAACATACCTACCTTTGTTTCTATTCCATCAGATTTAGATCCTGACAGCGTTGAGAAGTTTGATCATGCAACTTATTTGTATTGTGTAGTAAAATATCCAACAAGACTTGATGAATTTTCAATGCCTGATTTTAACAATTCCTGTTTCAAAGGAATTTCAGATCATACTTTAGGAAATTCAGGAGCATTGTACGCTTCTGCACATGGAGCTAAATTCTTAGAAAAGCATTTTACTTTAAAATATTCTCACCAGTATGTCACAGAACAAGCTCATCTTGGAGCGATGACAATGGAAGATCTTTCTATGATAAAGAATATTTCAAAGGATTTTGAGATAATAAGAAATTCTAATTAAGAACTGTAGATGAAAGAGGAAAGTTGGGATTTAGTAATTAATTCAAAAAAAACTTTTTTAAACGTTGGATTAGAAAAGATTTTTTCTAATAAAGACTTATTATTTTTATTTGTAAAAAGAGACTTTGCTACACTTTATAAGCAAACAATTTTAGGACCATTGTGGTTTTTTATACAACCATTTTTAACAACAATCGTATTTACTGTAGTATTTGGAAATATTGCTAAAATTTCTACTGATGGCATTCCTCAAATTTTATTTTACATGACCGGAGTTGTATTTTGGAACTTTTTTACAGATTGTTTCATTAAAACTTCGGACACATTTTTAATTAATCAGAATTTATTTGGAAAAGTATATTTTCCTCGTTTGATTATTCCAATTTCTGTGATAATTAATAATTTTTTTAAATTCTTAATACAATTGATTTTATTATCAATAGTTTGGATTTATTTTTTCTTTAAAGCAGGGAATTTTATGATTATTAAAGAAATAATATTTCTACCATTTATAGTTTTTTTTGTAGTGATTTTAGGTCTCGGACTTGGTACTTTATTTAGTGCTTTAACTAATAAGTATAGAGATTTAAAGTTCTTATTGCAATTCATAGTTCAACTAATAATGTATGCTAGTCCAGTTGTATATCCACTCTCCATAGTTTCAGGAAAATTTAAAATTTTGATATTACTTAATCCTATGAGTAATTTTATTGAGTTTTTTAAATATTCTCTTTTTGGAGTTGGATATTTTAATTTAAATTGGATACTATATTCAATGTTGGTCTCAACAATCATTTTTCTAATAGGTTTAATTATGTTTAACAGAGTAGAAAAATCTTTTATCGATACAATCTGATTTGAGCAAAACTGTAATTAAAATAGAAAATGTTTCTAAACTTTATAAGTTAGGTTTAGTAGGTACAGGAACATTAAGTCACGATATTAATCGATGGTGGCAATTGTTAAGAGGAAAACAAGATCCTTATTTAAAAGTAGGTCAATTAAATGATAAATCAGTAAAGGGTGGAGATTTTGTTTGGGCACTTAAAGATATTAATTTAAATATTGAAAAAGGTTCAGTCATAGGAATTATTGGGGGAAATGGTTCAGGGAAATCAACATTGTTAAAATTATTATCACAAGTAACAATTCCAACAACTGGAACAATTAAGATAAAAGGGAAAATTTCTTCTCTTCTTGAAGTTGGGACAGGTTTTCATCCTGAACTCACAGGAATTGAGAATATATATCTAAATGGTTCAATTCTTGGAATGTCTAATAATGAAATTAAGAGTAAAATTGAAGCAATAATTGATTTTTCAGGAATTGAAAAATATATAAACACACCTGTTAAAAGATATTCTTCGGGAATGTTAGTAAGACTTGGTTTTGCTGTAGCTGCTCATATGGAACCTGATATATTAATTGTGGATGAAGTTTTAGCAGTTGGAGATGCAGAATTTCAAAAAAAATGTCTTGGAAAGATGAAGGATGTGAGTGAAGAAGGTCGAACTATTTTGTTTGTCAGCCATAATATGAGTGTAATAAATAATTTATGTAATAAGGGAATTCTATTGTCAAATGGATTAGTAGAGTATATCGGTAGTTCTTCAGATGCAATTAAGAACTATCTTAGAAAAAATGATATAAAGCAACATTTTGGAAAAATCGATTTAGATAATAACATTAACAATTCAATTTATCTGAATTCAGTTAAAATGTTTAGTAATGAAAATGTAATCAAAAATAATTTTGAATATTTTGAAAATCTAAATCTTGAATTAAATATTAATGTTGTAAAATCTGATATAAATTATTATTGTATTGTGTATGTTAATGATTCACAAGGAAACCAAGTATTTCATACTGCGGATAACGATTTAAAACAATCTAAAATTTCTAAGGCTTCTAAAGGACTTCATCAATATTATTTAAAATTTCCTAGTAATTTATTAAAGCCAGGTCAGTATTTTATAAGTGTAAATTTAACTCATAAACTACATGGTTCAATTCAGCGATATGAATTTGTAATTGATTTTGACATTATTGATAATTCGTCATATAGATCAATAAATAACGGATACAGATCAACTGCTATTGTTGCTCCTAATATTAATTGGGATTTAAAAAATCTAAATCTTAAACCTTAGTTATGAAAAAGAATTTTTTTGATTTTAAAAATCACAATAAAAATCTTGATTTTGAATCAAAATATTTAAATAATCCAGTTTTTATAGTAGGATCTGGAAAGTCAGGTACTACTTTACTTCAAAGTTTATTTGATTATCACCCTAATTTATTGGTTTTTCCAGTGGAGTCAATGTATTATAGGGAGTATGATAAATTCAATTTAAATGACATTAATTCTAGAAATAAATTCAAAAATTATTGGGTAAATGAATCTAAATTTTCTTGGATGTCATTTCAAACCTATACTAAACATAGTAATGAAAAATCTAGAGACTTTTCAAATATTGATTTTGAAATATTTAAAAATCAAATTAGTAAATATGATTTTGTAAATCACTCAAGAGTTTTTTTTTACAAAAATTTATTAGAATCATTTAGAATATCTAACAATAAAAATAAAAATAAATTAATTGGTTTTGTTGATAAAACACCTATTCATATGTTTTATATTAATGAAATTCTTAAAGATTTTCCCAATGCAAAAATAATCCATGTACTAAGAAACCCTTATGATAATTATTTAGCTTACAGAAAAAATGCTTTAAAAACTAACAATAGCTATTCAAATAATGAACTTTTGAATAATTATTTTTTTAAGTATATTGTTAAATCTTTCGAAATAGCAAATCAAAACATAAATAACAACTATAAAATAATTAGATATGAAGATTTAATTTATGACTTAAAATCAGAAATGATTAAACTTTCTAATTGGATTAAAATTCCATTTTCAGAAACTATGCTTTCAGTTACAATTGGTGGCAAACCTTGGGGTGGAAATAGCAGCAGTGGAAAGCAATTTAATGGTATTTCTAAAAACCAAGTTGGAAATGGAATAACGAGTATTTCAGCTCAAGAAAGGAAGATAATAGAATCAGAACTTAAAAAGCTTGAAAATAATTTTAATTATTTAGATATTTAGTAATCTTAAGTAATTTATAAAATTTGAAAAATATTTGTGTAATACCAGCTAGGGGGGGGTCAAAAAGAATTCCAAGAAAAAATATTCGAAAATTAAATGGTATCCCTTTAATAAATTATACTATTCAAGCGGCCAAGGATTCAAAAAAGTTTGATGAAATAATTGTAAGCAGTGATGATGAAGAAATTTTAGAAATATCAATTAATCAGGGTGTTTCAATTGACAAAAGACCTGATAATTTTTCTGGAGATTTAATTACTAAAGTTCAAGTTGTTGATGAAATAATTCATAGGCTTAATTTAGAAAAAAAATTTGACAATATTGCAGCTCTTTTGCCTACTTGTCCATTTCGTAAATCCGAAGACATAGTTAATGCTGTAAATTTGTTTGTAAACAATTTAAAGTATGATTTTTTAATTAGTGTAACCCAATATGAATTTCCAATTCAATTAGCACTTAATAAAAGTAATAATGTAGTTACTATGCAAAATGAAAAATCTTATCAAACAACAAGAAGTCAGGATATTGAAAAAAAATATCATCCAAATGGAGCTATTTATATAGCTTCAATTAAAGCTTTTATAAAAAATAAAAGCTTTTTCAATCAAGAAATGATGTGTTATGAAATGTCAAATTTGTCCTCTTTTGATATAGATTATCCTTATCAATTTGAAATAGCAGAAATAATAGCCCAAAAAATAAAAAATAATGAATTGTAGTCATTTAATTAAAGGTCCAGTTATACCAGTTCCAACTTTTTTTAATGATGATGAATCTTTGGATTTAAAAGCAATGGAAAAATATGTAACTTTTCTTTCTGAAAGTTCTATTCCTGCTGTTATGACCACGGTTGGTACTAGTAGATATAATCTTCTTTCTTGGGATGAAATTATGAAAAATAATGAAGCTCTAGTAAGAGGTTGTACAGGATTAACACAATCTATTGTGGCTAACCCGATGTCCGGTGGACTAAAAAATGCAATTGAATTTGGCAAACACGCAGAGTCAATTAACGCCGATTATTTTTTAGTTTATTTTCCAGAAAGATTTTATGGTTTTGATAATACTTTTTCTTTTTTTAAATCTCTTTCTCAGGAACTTAAAATCAAAATTTTAATTCACGAAATGCCAATGAGAAACGGGTTAGGAAGTGGTAATGTTCAGTACTCGATTGAATTATTAGAAAGGTTGTTTTCTATTGAAAATATTGTTGGAATGAAAGAAGAATCTCTTGATATTGAGCATTCTAATTTATTAGTTGAAACCTTCTCTGAAGATGTAATTATAATTGGTGCCGGTGGAGGAATGAGTAGATATTTATATAGAGATTTTGAAAGAGGAGCTAAAGCATATTTAGGAGGAATAGGTAATTTCGTTCCTGAAATAGAAATTGATTTTTACGAAAAAATTTTCTCAGGAAATATTAATAAGGCTACAGAAATTGTTGAAAATTTAGAACTTAAATATTTTGAAAAAGTTGTTCCTTTGGGTTGGCATCCATCACTTAAAATTGCGATGTATTTAAAGGGTTTATGTTCATTAAATGAAAGAAGGCCAATGAAGCAATTTTCTAAAAACGAAGTAAAAAAGATGAAAGAAATATTTAATGAATTTAATTGGTAGCTTATGAATTTTTGTAATGAGTTTAAAATTAACAGTAGGCTAATTTCTTTTAAAGAAAAACCCTTTATTATAGCAGAAATGGCATGCGCTCATAATGGATCTATCAATCAAGCAAAAAAGTTAATTGACGCTGCAATTAATGCTGGTGCTGATGCTATTCAACTTCAGTTTTTTGTTGCGGATGAAACTGTTACTCCATTACATGAAGCTTATCATGTGATTAATGAAATTGAATTTTCTAACGAAGAATGGAAAGCTATTGTGAACTATTGCAGAAAATCAAATATTTCTATTTTTGCTTGTACCTATGACGTACCAAGCGTTCAATTAGCAATTGAAACTAAATGTGATGCTATTAAATTGAATTCTTCAGACTTATCTAATCCCGAAGTTTTGTTAGCTGTAGCTGAATCAAAACTTCCTATTACTTTAGGAACTGGTGCATCAAAAATAAATGAGATTAAAACAGGGTTAGAATTTTTAAGTGAACATGGTGCTGATAAGATAATACTAATGCATGGAGTTCAAAATTTTCCAACAGAAATACAAGACTTAAATATCTTGCGTTTAGATTTAATTAAAGATTATTTTCCAAATATCCCTGTAGGTTATGCCGATCATACGTCAGGAAATGATACCTTTTCTCAATATGTAGATATGATTGCCATTGGTAAAGGTGTTTGTGTATTGGAAAAACACATTACTCTTGATAGATCAAAAAAAGGAATTGATTCTGAAGCTGCTCTTGAACCTGAAGAATTTAAGTCTTATGTTAAAAGAGTTAAAAAATCATTTAATGCTTTAGGGTTAAAGGAATATGATGAATTTTCTGCTAGTGATCTAAAATATAGAAAATTTCAAAAAAAGAGTATTGTTGCAAATAGAGAAATCAATAAAGGAGAAATAATTGATAGTAGTTGTGTTTCTTTTATAAGAAACAAATTACCTGGTCTTGCTCCAAACCTTATGAATCTGTTAAGTGGTAAAAAGACCAAAAAAAAAATTCTTAAATATGAAAATATTTTATTAGAAGATGTCCAATAAGATTTATATAATAGCAGAAGCAGGTGTTAATCATAATGGCAGAATTGATTTAGCAAAAAAATTAATTGATGTTGCATCTTTAGCCGGTGCAGATGCTGTTAAATTCCAAGCTTTTAAAACAGAACATTTAATAATTGATAATATTAAGAAAGCTCACTATCAAAAAAAAAATACAGACCCTACTATATCACAATCAGAAATGTTAAAATCTCTAGAGTTGAATTTAAAAGATTACAAAATTTTAAAAAGATATTGTGAGTCTAAAAAGATTGAATTTTTAATAACTCCTTTTGATGAAGAAAGTTTAATAGAATTAGAATCTTTAAATCTTAATTCATATAAAATAGCATCAACCGATGCTACTAATATTCCATTTCTAAAAAAAGTGGCAAAAACTGGTAAAAAAATAATATTATCTACGGGGATGTGCTACATGTCAGAAGTTGAAAGGGCTGTAGAATCCATTCTTCATTTTAATAAAAATTTAGTTTTGATGCATTGTACTGCTAATTATCCTGCTGATAATAACGAAGTTAATTTAAATGTTTTGAAATCATATAATGAAAAATTTGACTGTACTTTAGGATATTCAGATCATACAATAGGGTTTGGTGCTTCTCTTTATGCAATTCCAATGGGAGCAAAATACATTGAAAAACATTTTACATTGAATAAAAAAGATTCTGGTCCAGATCATAAAGCATCACTTAGCCCAGAAGAGTTAAAAGAATATGTTTCTGAAATAAGGAAAATTGAAATTTTCTTAGGAGAAAATGAAAAAAAACCTACTGTTTCTGAATTAGATACTAGAAAATCTCTACAGAAATGTTTTGTAGCTAAGAGACATATTAATAAAGGAGAATTATTAAATGATGACAATATTGTTGCTAAAAGAACTGGCGGAATAGGAATTTCTCCCCTTAAATATGATATTGTATTTGGAACATATGCAATATCAGATTTTCATCATAATGATATTATTAAAATATGAATAAACTGTCAATTATCGGTGCTGGAAGCCATGCTAGATCTGTAATGGGAATATTGAATGATTTAGGAATCTTAGTTGAAGCAATTTATGATGATTACACAATTATTAATGAAAATATTTTTGGTACACCTTGTAAGAATATTAATGAAATTTCTGAAAAATCCAAGGTTGTTGTAGCAGTTGGAGATAATATAAAACGACTAAATAAAATTCGTGAATTTCATGACAGGTTATATGATAAACCCATTATTCATCCTACAGTATATTTTCATGAAAGTTTAAAAGTTGGTAAATCAACTATGGTTTTTCCAAATGTGACTATAAATGTTTTAGTTAAAATTGGTAATAATTGTATTATTAATTCAAGCTCTATAATTGAACATGAATCCATTATTGGAGATAATTGTCATATTTCAATAGGAAGTATAATTTCTGGAAGAGTGAAAATTGGCAATAATTGTTTTATAGGTGCTGGTGCAGTGATATTAGATGGTGTTGAAATATGTGAAAATGTTATAATTGGAGCCGGATCAGTTGTTCTAAAAAATATAACTTATCCGGGTACTTATGTTGGGACACCCGCTAAAAAAATCAAATGATTTATATTTCTTCAAGTTGTATAAAAAATTCTAAAATTGCAGATTGTGTTGAAGAACTTGCTGTAAATAATTTTTTAAATATTGAACTCTCAGGTGGAACAAAGTTTTATGACGGGCTTATAGAAGATTTATTAGAACTTAAAATGAAATTCAATTTGAATTATTTAGTACACAACTATTTCCCTCCACCAGTAAATTCTTTTGTATTTAATTTATCTTCGTTAGACAAGGAAATTGAAAAAAGAAGTATTTCTCATGCTTTAAATGCAATAAAAAATGCATCAATTTTGGGGAGTAAAAAAATTGGATTTCATGCTGGATTTTTAATTAATATTCCAGTAAATAAAATCGGTGGGAAAATTAATAGGCAAAAGCTATTCAATAAACCTTTAGCTATAAATAAATTTATAGAAAACTATCATATTTTAAAAAGTGTTGCTGATAAGCTTAATATTAGTATTTATATTGAAAACAATGTACTATCATTTGAAAATTTAAAAACATTTCAAGAAAATCCTTTTTTATTTGTAGAATCGTCTGAATTACAATTTTTTAATGAAAATTTAAATGATTTTAAATATATATTTGATTATGCACATAGTTATGTATCATCAAAATCTCTTGGTTTAAATGTTGAAAATGAGTTTGATAATTTTACTATCAATACTGATTATATCCATTTAAGTGATAACAATGGTAAGTCTGATACTAATTTTAATATTTTTAATAACTCACCCATTTATAATCATCTAGTTAATCATCCTCCAATAAATAAAACAATTACATTAGAAGTATATGCAGAAATGAGTCAAATTAAAAGAACTTATGAATGGTTAAATAAATTAGTATTGTAGAATGGAAAAATCAATCTGTCCTAACAATATTACTATTCTAGAGAGTTTAAATTACATTAATTCTGAACCTGCAGGAATTGCCTTTATTGTTAATAAGGAAAAAAAACTTCAGGGAGTTGTAACTGATGGCGATATTAGACGTATTTTATTAGAAGGCGCAAATCTTGATGACAAAATTTGTAATTTCATTTCAGATAATTTTGTCTATGCCAAATTAGGAGAGGATATTCAAGAACTTCTAAAAAAAACAAATAAAAAAGTAAGAATTATTCCAATTCTAAATTCTGATTTTAAGCCAGTAGATTATTTTAGATATCAGCATAAAACACATTATACACCTGTTGCAGAACCAAAACTTTATGGTAATGAAATTAAATATGTAAATGATGCTTTACTTTCAACATGGATTTCTAGTAGAGGCGAATATATTAATCGTTTTGAACAAGAATTTTCTTCATTTTGTAATACAAAATTTGGTGTATCAACATCAAATGGTACTGTGTCAATACATTTAGCTTTAAAAGCACTAGGTATTGGAAAAGGTGATGAGGTCATATTACCGGATTTAACTTTTGCAGCAACTATTAATGCTGTTTTATTATCAGGAGCAAAACCAGTTATTGTTGATGTTGATATTCAAAGTTGGACAATTTCACCAAAGGCAATTAAAGAAGCAATCAATAAAAAAACAAAAGCTATTATTCCTGTTCATGTTTATGGACAACCTTGTGAGATGAGTGCCATTATGAAAATTGCTAAAAAAAATAATCTTTATGTAATTGAAGACTGTGCAGAAGCTCACGGAGCTAAATACAATGGTAAAAAGGTAGGTAGTTTTGGTCATATATCTACATTTTCTTTTTTTGGTAATAAAATAATCACAACCGGTGAAGGAGGTATGTGTGTGACTAATTCAAAATCTTTAGATCAAAAGATGAGAATTTTAAGAGATCATGGTATGAGTTTGACAAAAAAATATTGGCATAATGAGGTTGGATTTAACTATAGAATGACTAATTTACAGGCAGCAATTGGATGTGCACAATTGGAAAATATCGACAAAATTCTTAATGAAAGAAAAATAATTGAAAGCAACTATAAATATGAAATCAGCGATAAGCACATAGAATGGCAAAAAAATATAAATAATAGTGAAAAAGTTGTTTGGTTAGTTTCTGGTTTAGTTTACGAAAAAAGAGATGAATTAATTAAAATGTTTAGCAATAATATGATTGACTGTCGTCCTTTTTTCTATCCTCTTAGTCAAATGCCTATTTACAATAAATATAGTTTTTCGAATGAAAATAGTTTAGTTATTTCAAAGCGTGGGATTAATTTTCCGACGGTTAAAAATGTTGACTACAAAAAAATACAATTTTTACTTATAGATTTTTTTAAATAAAATAGCATAAATTGAGCACTTTTGAGGATGTAAATAAGATAATATTTTGTGAAAAAAACTTTAATATAGTTAAATACAAGTTTAAGGGTATTGAATTATGGCCATTAGTTAGAGAGAATTTTTTGAATGAGTTTATTCATAATATTAAAGGATCATCACCAAAAAAAAAGAAAAATAAAAAAACATTAAAAATTATATTAATTCACATAATTATAATTTTTAAAAATACTATCAATTATAAAATAAAAAGCTCTAAATGGAAACTTAAAAAATGTGATTTATTTTTTCTTTCATCTTATAATCACTATTTTGATTTAATTTCCGGAAAGGATTATAATAGATTTATTGATCCTTACATAGAAATTTTGAAAGACAGGTACTCTTGTTCTAAGTATGTTGTTTCTGATTATGAAAAAAAAATTAATCCGTTAATTCCATGTTTACACATTTCAAATAAGTTAATAAAAGAGATTAAATTTTCTTTTTTTTTTCTTTTCAGTAATAGTTTAATTGATAAGCAAATTGATTTAATTAAAAGTGAACTTGACATAAAAATAAATGAAAGGTATTTTAAAAGAAAACTTTTTGAAATAATAGCTAATTACGAACTTTTTAAAAAATTACTTCGAAAAACTACTCCAAAATTGGTGTTCTTAATTCCATATTATTCTACTGAATGTTTTGGTTTAACACTAGCTGCTAAAGAATTGGAAATAAAAGTTGTTGAAATTCAGCATGGAAAAAATGGGAAATACAATTATATGAAGTCACATTTACATCAATTCCCAAAAAATGGGTTTAAGTTGCTTCCAGATTTTTTTTTCACTTGGGGAGATGGTTTTTCGAAAGAACTTTCAAAATATTTCCCAAAAGAATTTACAAAACATAGTACATACCCAGTTGGTAACCCATGGATGACTAAATGTGCAGAAGAAGATTTTATAAAAGCAAATAAAAAACGATTAAATTTTTTAGAGGAAAAAAACTACATGAAATTAGTTTTATTTTCTTTACAGGCTTTAGAATACGATATGGTTTTTCCAGACTGGTTGGTGGAAATTATTGAACAAAATAAAAATATTTTTTGGCTCTTAAGAACTCATCCTACACAAACTTATAATTCAGTTAATTGGAAAGATTGTGATAAATTATCAAATGTTAATATTTTAGAGGCTTCGTCAGTACCACTATTTTATATTTTGAATAAAATTGATATAAATATTACACTATGGTCATCTGTGTGTATTGATGCATTGGAATTTGGGGTTAAATCCGTAATTATTCATGAAGAGGGAAAAAAGATATATGAAGATCAAATAAATAAAGGTTTATTTGAGTATTGTAACAATAAAAATGAGCTTATAGAATTATTATTGTATACAAAAAAAAACAAAATCAAAAAATCAAAAAATATTATTACAGATAAATCAAAAATCAAAAAATCAATTTTTGATTTTGTAGATTCTATTTAAAATTTTTTAAATAAAAGTCGTTATTATTTAAATTGTTGATAGTTTTTTTTAAGTATTTTGAATACTTGTGTATAAATAATTTTTAAAAAAAAAGAATTTTTTTCAGGTTTTGATTTGGACTTTATTAAATTAGTTTATTAGTTGGTTTCAGTAACTGTTATTGTTAATGGTGGTGATAAAGTTATAAGCGACTTTTAAAAAGCGTATAAAAATGGTGCTTCTGCTGTCGCTGCTTCAATCATACTTGTTTTTAAAATAATACTAAAGAATCAATTTTAATTAATTATCCATCAGAAAGTAATTTATTAAATGATTTCTATTCAAAGCTGAATTTTACGTGAAGAAAAATGTTGCAATATATCTTGTAGGAGTAACTTCGTTAAGTGGCGGTGGGGGTGTAGAGCGTTTTTTTGCTGATTTTTTTGAATTGTATTCAAATTATAACGATTCAAAATACAATATTTATTTTTTTACTGACCAAAAGAGTATTTATGAGTTAAATAATGTAAATAAGCTTTTATTTAAGAATTGTAAATTAATTAAGCTCAGAGTATTTAATAACAGGTTTAAGAAATATTTAGAAAATATTGATATTTTTTTTAAAATTAAAAAACACAAAATTAACATTGTCCATTGTGCAAACTATAATCGTTTTGACTTTAATAGAATGATTTTCTTAAAGCAAAATCCTTTTATAAAAGTTAAGATAGTTCAGAATATTGTGGATTGTAGAATTCCATATATTTTAAGTAATAACAAAGATGAGTTACATAAACCATTTTTTGATCTATACGTAGAACACCTCAAAAAAATAAATTTTGACGGTATATTTAGTTGGTATAAAAAATATTTAGATTTTTTTAGAGAAAAAAAATGGATTAATTCTAGTATGATTACCATGAACATTTTGTCAAGATTTGCCGATACTAGAAATTTCAAACCTTCCAAGAAAGAAAAAATTATTGTTTTCGCTAGTAGGCTAGATTATCCTAAGAATCCAGACTGGTATATAGAAGCTATTAAGATATTAAATGATAGTTTTTCTAATGAAATTTCTAAATGGAAATTTCTATTATATGGAGACGGTCCTATGAAAAATGATTTAATAAAAATGATAGATCAATATAAATTAAATCACATTTTGAGTTTGAAGACTAATGGTAATTTAGAGGAGGTGTTTCCTTATACTTCTTGTTATGTTTCTACTCAAGATTACGAAAATTTTCCATCTTTAAGTATGATGGAAGCAATGGCCTCAGGAAATATTGTAGTTGCTAGAGATGTTGGTCAGACAGATTTAATGGTAAAAAATAACATTAATGGTTTTGTGTTAAAAAAAGATTCCCCTGAAGGTTTGTCAGATGTTTTAAGACAAGTGGTTTCCATTCATGATCAAATCTTAAAGGAAATGATGAGTGAAAGTATTAAGTTAGTTAAAGAAGTTCACAATAAGGAAAACTTCTTTTTACAAATAGAATCCTTTTGGGATAAGTTAATTATTAAAAAATGAAATTCAAAAGATGTTTTTTTTTTATGAGTAATTTAAATGCTTCTTTTACTCATATTGAATTGTCAAAACTTTCTGAACTATTTGAAAAAGTTTATGTCTTCCATGAACTAAATAATGATTTAAACTTCTCTTTTGAAAACATCGAAATCATTCAAATAAAACAACCTTCAAGTAATGAAAAACTAATTTTTTCTTTAAAAAAAATAACTTTGATTACAAAAATAATATTTCAAGATCTTTTTTCTGAAAATACATCAATAAGTTATTTTCGTTCAATAAAGCCACGAACATTATCTCTTGTGTCCAATTTTTTTATATCAGAGAAAATATCCAAAGAATTTAAGTTTGATAATAATGATTTTCTATATTCTTTTTTTAGTTATGATATTGCATTAATTCCTGTCGGTTTAAAAAAAATACATCCATTTTTAAAATTTATTACCCTCACTCATCAAAGAGATTTATATGAAGAATTTGAACCAAAATCATTTAAGTTAGCTTTTAGGAAGTTAATTTTCTCAAATGCGAATTTAATTTTGAGCGTTTCAAAAGATGGAGTGAAATACCTTAAAGAAAAATACCCCTTTTTTACAAGTAAATTTCAATGTTATTATTTAGGGTCAAAAAATAATATTTCAACAGTATTATCTAAAAAGAGAAAATCTGAAGATATTTTAATTGTTTCATGTGGAAGTTGTATTGAAAGAAAGTCAATACATAAAATTCCAAAATTAATTTTGAGTATTAGGAATACTTACAATATTAATATTAAATGGATTCACTTTGGTGAGAATCCTTCTAGAACTTATCATGAATTTTTTACTGAAATTTCTAAACTTGAAAATGAAGATAGTATATCCTTTGAATTTAAAGGTCAGGTATCCAACGAATATATACATTCTTTTTATTTGAATAATGAAATTTCATTTCTATTAAGTCTTAGCTCTGGTGAAGGTTTGCCATTTTCAATGATTGAGGCAATGTCATATGGTATCTCAGTTATCTCTACTGATATTGGTGGTTGTAGAGAAATTATTAATAACGAAAACTTGTTACTCAAAAAGGATTTTTCTGAAAAAGATTTTATTTATTGTTATGAGTATTTAATTAAAAATTCCAAAGAAATAAAGTCTTTAAATTTTAAAAATTGGAAAGCTAATTTTAGTTATGATAAATCAAAAACGTCCCTTTCAGAAATATTAAAAAATTTGAATTAAAGAAAATTAATTTAAATTGATTTTGGATTATTCACTTACCTAAATAATATCTTAAGAATCTAAGTTTAAAATATATATATTTGAATAATGAAATATTTTTATTCTTTATTATTAGTTTTAGTTCTTACAGCTACTGGTTACACTGCTACTTACACAACAGCTGTTTCAGGAGACTGGGATAATTTAAATACATGGTTAGTTGGAGGTCTTACACCATCTTCAATTCCAGGAACAGGTGATGATGTTACTCTAAGTCATGATGTAACAATTAAAAACACACAAGCTTCTCATTCTTACTGTCAAACAATAAATATTTCAGCAGGAGCTACTCTGTTTTTAGATGCTACCGAAACAAGGAAGTTGCAAATTATAGGTTCTACCTCAAATTTAACATGTACTATTGATGGGACAATTTCCAATGGGAAAATCCATTTTTCTAGAAATAGAACAATTACAGGTTCTGGATCAATTGATAATGTATATCTACTGATAAATAATTATACTCTTTATTCAAATATTAATATCACTGTTAATAGAATTAAAATGACTGTTGGTGCTTCCTTGCAAATTGAAAGTGGGGCAACTCTCACCGTTAACGGACTTGTTACAAAAGCTTTAACGGGTGGAAAAATTGTTAATAATGGAACAATTGATTTAAATACTAATTTATTTTTAACAACAAATCAGCCAGCTAGTAGTGTATTCCAAAGTACAAATGGAAATTTAATTTTTAGTGATCCAACTGCGACATTTCCAGTTCCTCAAGATGGCGGATATAAGGATGTAACAATAAATGTTCCTTCTTTAACGGTAGATGCTGATTTTACAGTTTCTGGAGATTGGACTAATACTAATACATTTAATTCATCTCCTGGAAATACTATTACATTCAATGGTGCGAGCCAACAATCTATTTCTGGAAGCTCTGGAGTTAATAATTTCAATAATATTATTCTTAATAATACATCAGGATTACTTCTTAACTCAGGAACAATAAATATTGAAGAATTTATGGAATCTATTTCTGGAAAAATCACACTAAACGATACTCTTAACCTGAAAAGTTCATCAGAAAATAGTGCAGGTATACTTAAGGTAAGTTCATCATCTGACTTTGAAAATTCCTCAGGTCATTTTACTGTAGAAAGATATTTAAATCCTTCTTCTGCAGGTTGGAGAATGTTTGGGGCACCAATAAAAAATGCTGATTTTTCAGATTGGGACGACGAATTAATTTATTGTGGTATTACTACAGGAACAGGAAATTATTCATATGCATATTGCGGGAATTTTTACAGTGTTTACTCTTTCGATGAAACAGGAGATACTTTAGCTGAAGTTACTTCAATGTTTTCTAGCATTTCTAATGCAAACGGGTATGTAGTATACACCAGCTCTGGGGCAACAACTTTGTCAGTTTCGGGAGATCCTGAGTTTGATTCTTTTCTAAAACCCATAACAAGAGATAATGATGGTTGGAATCTTATATCAAATCCTTATCCAGCAACGTTAGATTGGACTAACGGATCTAATACAGGCTTTCATGATGTTAATTCTCTTAAAATTGATGATGCATTTTATATTTATGAAGCAGATTTTAATTCTGGTGCTGGTAGATATAAAACTATAACGTCAGGAGCACAAGATATACCCCACAGTCAAGGTTTTTGGGTTAAAAAATCTGCAGCCGGTGATGATAATTTAACATTTAATATTAATCAAACTATAGGTTCTCAACCAAGTTTTATTAAGTCAAATAACGGAGTAAATAATCCACTTATAATTAAATCTATTTATGATTCAACTGGTTACTTTGACGATGCAGAAATTAAAAGCGCATTTAATTACAGTAGTGGATATGATACAGGAAAAGAAATTACAAAACTTTTCTCACCCTACCCTGATTATGTATCTAATATTTATTTTATAGATAATTCATTAAATGAATTACATAAAATATGCATCAATAATAATACTAGTGATTCGTTGTTCTTTGATGTAAGAATTGGTTCCTTTGCTTCAGGAAATTATACTTTAAAATTTGAAAATTTAAATCAATTCATGATTGGTTCCTGCATAAAGTTAGAAGATTTAAATAATGGTATAATAACAGATTTGAGAAGAGATAGTGTTTATAATTTCACAAGTGATTCAACAGCTCCCACACCAAGATTTAAACTTTATATTGATATAGATTATAATATAAACGTTGACAATTTAACATGTTTTCAAGATAGTTCTGGATCTGTTAAAATTGAAGGTCAAGGTATTTCAGGTAGTTATTTTAGACTAATAGATTCTTTAGATTATACTATTGATTCTTTAATATCATTACAAGATTCTTTAACATTTTCAAATTTAAATTCTGGAGTTTATACTTTATCTACTAACCATACAGGATCATGTTCAATATCTAATCAAGAAATTATAATTTCTGAGCCTGAAAATATAAATGCAAACTTTATTTCTTTAAATATTTTTGGTGATACTTTATTTCTTGACTCGAATAGAACTGCATCTATTAGTTTTCTGAATAATTCTTCTGGGGCAAATAACTACATTTGGGATTTCGGTGATTTATCTATTTCTAATGAATTTTCACCTAATCATATTTACGATAGTGCAGGAACATATAATATTACATTAACTGCAAGCAATGACAGTACATTTAATTGTTCAAATAAATTTACTTTAACAATACATGTTATTGATACAAATAGTTCAATTTCTAATATTATTAATTTTAATGAATATGGAAAAAATATTTTTTTTAATAACAACTTCATTTTTTTAAATTTTGATAAAAAACTATTTAATGAATTAAATATTTATGATTTAAATGGAAAATTAATTTTGTCTAGTAATTATCAGAACATAATTAATGTTAGCTCTATTCCTGCTGGTTTTTATGTAATTCATGTAATAGGAGAAAATAAGAACTATAATCAAAAGATTTTTATTCCAAGTGAAAAATAATTTTTTTTGTATTTCATGTTTTTTAAACATTTTAATTCTTTGTTTTTTCAACTTTTTTAATTTTTATCCTTCAAAAACCATTAAAATTATTTCTAAGCATCTCTTTGGAAAATCATTTAAATTTCCTGAAAAAATAACTAACAACACATTCATTGTAATTACCTACTATTACAGATTTTTAAAAACTAAAGTATTTGATTTTCAAAAAGAGATTAATCAGCACAATATTATTTTTGATTCTTCTACAGATTCAAAAGTAGTTAGATTAAAATACTTAAAATACTATACTGAAAATGAAGACTTTAACTTCATTTCTTTCCAAGATTTATTGTATTTTAAATCTTATTCTTTCAAGATTTTTTATATACTTATCTCTTCTCCTTTTGTTTTATTTTTTTTTGTTGCTAGTCATTTCTCATCGTATAAATCTTCCTTAGCACTTTTTGTTGAGTATCCATTAGTATTATTTAATTTTTTTAGATTGTTTAAAAAAAGAATAAATCCACAAGTATATTATTTTTCTATATATCAAAGAGAGTCTAATTTTTTCGCTCATTATATGCAAAAAAGAGGTTTAAATGTTATTAAAATACCTTCAGAAGTTCCAATTAGTTATTGGAATTCTAACATTTTATGTGATGAATTGATTATTTGTAATTATTACCAATACCAAGAGTTAATTCATTTTCAAGACAGTGTTAAATATAATAAAACAACTTTTTGGGGTCCAGAAAATAGTTTTTCTTACCGAGATTTATATTCTTCTAAGGCAGAATTAACAAAAAATAGCATCGGATATTATTCAACTGGCTCGTGGGTTAGAAAGAAAATGGGACACATTGACCAAGGAATTGATTTTGAATATCATGAAAAAAAAATATTGATTTACTTGAAGGAGTTTTTAGAAAATAATAAGCAAATAAGTTTATACATTTTCTTACATCCCAAAGAGAAAAGTAAAGACTTTTATGACCACACAGTTGATTTTTACAAGAGGTTTTTAGGTAGTGGAATCAATTTTAAAATCGTTGACAAAACTATCAATACATCTCATTCCTTTAATATGGTTGACCTAGGAATTGCTTTTAGCTCGACTATAATGCATGAAAGATTATTTTGTGGATTTAAATCTATATTTTTTACAAGAAATAATTTTTTCCCACTCGAAAGTTCGAAGCTATATCCAATTTCTTCTAATGAAAAAAGTAGTTTTATTAATCTTTTAGAATCATCGTTAAAAATAAATACCTATGAATTTTTTAAGAAAAATGATTTGTTAGATTATTGTTATAGAAAATTAAACTAAAGAATTTGTGTGGTATTTTAACATATTATTCCAAAAATTATTTGTCTAATAAAACTATAAATAGTTGCTTAGACTCTCTTAATAGTATTTCTCATAGAGGCCCTGATGGTGAGGGAGTGGTGCTCATAAATACTTTAACTGGAGATTATAAGTCCTTATTGACTGATCAAACTCCAATGGACATAAATATCCAATCAAATTTGAGTAACCAAGATTGTAAATTTAATCTTTTAATAGGCCATAGAAGATTAAGTATAATTGACTTAACCATTAATGGTCATCAACCCATGTTTTTTAATAATAATTGGATCACTTTTAATGGTGAAATATATAATTATATTGAAATTAAAAACGAGCTCAAAACTAAAGGTTATAAATTTAATTCAGAAACAGATACAGAAGTTATATTAAAAGCATTTGATTATTGGGGTGAAAATTGCTTGAATAAGTTTAACGGAATGTGGTCAATTGTCATTTGGGACAATAAGAATAAATCACTTTTTGTTTCTAACGACAGATTGGGAGTTAAACCTTTATATTTCCTAAA
>Ga0206682_10001398_pt1 | contig 23787 bp, 7 predicted proteins | sample M240m12015metaG_FD_155444 | JGI IMG/M metagenome (GOLD analysis project Ga0206682, IMG submission 155444) | Ammonia-oxidizing marine archaeal communities from Monterey Bay, California, United States - M2 40m 12015 | ecosystem: Environmental > Aquatic > Marine > Intertidal zone | place: USA...
TGCTCAAGGCAAATACGAAGGAACATTATATTGGAAGGTACCTGGAAATATTTCTGGTACTTATAAGTATATTTGTACAGCTCATTCATCAATGATTGGTGATATTGTTATTGCTGATCCATCGGCAGGTGGTGGCGGTACGTCGAGAGTATCAGAGGCAGAAACCACTTCTTCAATTTCAAACGGTGCCTCGGCTGATGTATCATATTCGACATTAGGCAAATCATTTGGACTACAAAAGATTACAGTAGATAAGCAATGTTGGGTAAGAATATATTCTGATACAGCAGCAAGAACAGCAGATGCAACTCGATCACAAGGAACAGATCCTGCAGATGGTTCAGGAGTTATCGCTGAGATTATTTCAACAACTTCTGGTACTCAAGTATTTAAAATGACGCCAGCAATTATTGGTTGGCTTGATAATTCAGAAACAACAGTTCCTGTAGCAGTTCAAAATAACTCAGGATCTACAGGTACGGTTACTGTTACAATCGACGCACTTAAACTCGAGAGTTAATAAATGGAAAAGCAACTTTACAACATAGTTATGCTACCGGGTGTTCCTGAATTGGACCTCCTGGAAAACGAAGCAAGTGGAATGGAGTTAAAAATTAACCCAGATCTATTTGATGGTTTGATAACTATGAAGTTAACTGAGGAAGAAGCAGAAACAATTATAGCAAGTGGTAAAGTTCAAGAATGTAGAGTAGAGAAAACCCCAATTGATATGGCCTATCCTACAACAACACCAAAATACGAAAGTGGTACAGTAACATATCGCACAAGATATATTCCAAGTGGTGCACCGTCAACTGTTGGCGCAACATCAACTGGTTTAAATATGTTTTTCACAAGTGAGTTTACGGCTCCTAATGGTACTCCACCTTTTGGATGGTTCCAAGATCCTGAATACCGTTTTACCGATACAGTGAAACAAAACTTTGCTGGTGATTATGTAGATATTGTTGCGATAGAAGCAGGTACTCCTAACTCTGCTTATGCCAATCATATTAATCATGTAGACTTTGCAGAATTAAATGATCCAAGCACACCAAGATTTATACCTATGGATTGGTCATCTGTTTCTTCAAGTTTAAACGATGATAGAAATAATCAAATCACAAATCCTAATGACAAGTTTTCTTCTCATGCAATTGGTGTACTTAGTGCAGCAGGTGGTAAATTTTGTAGTTGGGGTAAGAATTCTTCATTAAGAGTTATTTACTTATCAGATGGAGTTACCGCTGCATATTATGGCGCGCTTCAATGGCATATTTCAAAACCTGTAAATCCTGCGACTGGTGTTCGTAATGCAACTGTCGTAACAGGAGCATGGGGATATAATAGCAACCACCAAAGAATGTATCGTTGTGATCATATTCAAGCATTAGATGTATTTAATCCTGACACTGGAATAAACACAGTTATTAATAGACCTGTAGGAAATTCTTGGGGTACTGACTTAACACCATTTACTGATAATATGTTTATTCCAAGAGTTGTTCAAGATCCTACAGATGGACAGGACTATTGGTGTATTTCAGTTAATGAAGAAACAAGACAATCTTTCTATGATACGATCATGTCACAGTTTAATAGCTATAATGGAATTTATCATTTCAAGTCTGCAGGTAATGATACTGGCATCGCGGTAGATCCTGAAGATGCAAGATGGAATAATAAAATCATTGTTGGTGTTGGAGCGAATGGTATTTTAAATACAACAGACAGTGAAGGAAGAATTCAGCTTACCTCTATTACAAGTAGTAATGCTTTATCTTTTTATCCTTTACGAACTGAAATTGAAGGTGGTGCAAATCAGTTTACAATTGCTGCTTGTCAACAAGATGATGTAAACAGATTAATGGATGATTACAGTACAAGAGGACCGATGATTGATTTTGCAGCCTATGGCGCACAGACTTGGACAAGCAGTGGTTCAGGAACTACTTACGCGGATGGCGGATGGGGATACTTTAGTGGAACAAGTTGTGCTGCACCAGTCGCCGCTGGTTGTGCAACTGTATTCTTAGATTGGTATTTTACTCAAAGAGGAGTATATCCAAGCATAGCAGAATTAAAAGCGTTAATGAAAAAACATGCTAAAGCAAATTTAATTGGAGAAGATCTATTTGACTTTTCTAATACTGTAACAGCAGGCGATTATGGTTCAGCGAAATTATATAACGCTAACGAAGTAAATAGAATTAAAGATAATAATTATATAAATGGCGGAGCGGAATTGACTGAACTATGTGGAACTCCTCCATTAAGAGTACATATACCTTGGGGTATAAGAATGGGAAGCGGAAGATACATCGCAGGCGGATCAGAGCAAACGGCTGAAGGTAGAAGACCTATTTCTGGGAGAGCATGGCCTCGACCAAAGGTTTCTTTCAGTTCCTAGGATGTTCGTAATAAATAAACTAAAATATAGAGTGATACTGAAACAATGCCAGAAATCTTAAGTAACAATTTTAATCAAGATATGAACAAGTTATTCATTGCTGATGCAAAAGCGAATGATGACTATTACATGTTTGTGTCCAGTATTGGTGGTATAACTCCAGCAGATTCAGCCTCTTCACAAAATGAGTTTTTAGAAAAGACTTTATTTGCGAAAAGAATTGCTGAAAAAGATATCAACTTCATGGTAAAATACTACCCTTGGCAAAGAGGTGTGGTTTATGAAGAATACGACGATATAACTGATTTAGACTCAACCAAGTTTTACGCAGTTGTCGGTCCTAATGATAATGATACTGGTGATTATAGAATCTATAAATGTTTAAACAATAATGAACGTGCTGATGCCAGTTCTCCACCTACATTTGACTCTGCTAATTTAAATCAAATTTACGAAACTGCAGACGGCTATGTTTGGAAGTATATGTATCGTCTCACTACATTACAATTCGAGGCCTATAATGCTTTAGGTTATATTCCAATTGATCCTGCTGCAACTATTGAACCAGCCGCGGTTTACGGTGGTGGTATTTCAGAGATACAAGTTACGAACGCAGATTCAAACCAAGGATACATTGAAAAGAATGGTGTAATTGAAATTGCTTATGGAAGAACAGGTGGTTATAATGTTCACGGTCTTGTTGGATTACAGATAGATCCTAGAGAACAAGATTGGAGTAACATTGATAATTACTATGTAGGTCAATTCCTATATGTAACAAATCAAAGCTCAAGTGTTACGAATCTATTTAAAATAGAATATTATAAAGCAAACACATCAACAGGTAAAGTTGAAATACGAGTCAATGGTGAAATATCAAATCCAACTCGTGGTTCTGTAGAAGGTGCAACGGCAGCAAGCCCAGTTGTTATAACAGCGACTGATCATGGATTAGTTGACGGACAACCTATTACTTTCAATAATGTTGGCGGTATGACAGAATTAAATGTTGATCGTTCAACAGGTACTCCTATCTTTTATGTTGATTCTTTAACTGCAGATACGTTCGCATTAAGATCAACTCCAAACTTATCAACTCCTCTTAACGGTGGAGCGTTTACGGCTTATACCTCAGGCGGTACATGGGAAGCTGTAACTGATTTCTTTGTATGTGGTGCAAAGGCCAACGCAAATTGTAAAGTATTCCCAAGAATAGAAGTATTAGGTGACGGTGTTGGAGCCGTAGCAATTCCTGAACTTGATAACGGTACAATAAATAAAGTTATCTTATTAAATAAAGGCTCAGGATATAATAATGCAGTTGCTAATGTAATAGATCCTGCAGTTGACTTTATACCAGAGAATGATACTTCAACTGATGTAAGAGCAACAATACGACCAGTGATTGAACCTAAAGGTGGTCACGGTTATAATTTAATTGATGAATTAAGATGTAAACATTTATCAATGTACGGTTATATTACCGCAGAAGATAACACAAGGATTGGATTTACAAATACTTATGGATGTATTGGTATCGTAAAGAGTCCTACCTTTAGAACAGTAACATCAGGAACATGGAGAAGTGGTCAAGCAAACACGGCTGCTGATCCTAACATTTTTGATAATAGAATCGCAATTACAACAGATGATTATGCAAAATTAACTGCCAATAGTGTAATCTCGCAAGTTGATGTAAATAACGATGTTATATTTACAGCGCAAGTACATGAGATTGATTCTACATCAAATACAATATTTTTAGCAGAATATATGGGACCATATAGAAATAATGAGTTAGTTGGCAACGGGGATACATCATTTGACCCAGAACTAGCAATAACCTCAAATACTGGTCAGAGAATAACAATAAATAATCCTATAGAAGATAATGTAGTTTATTCAGATTATATTCAAAGAACGGGCGAGGTTTATTTCATGGAAGATTTCTTCCCATTGTCAAGAACTGACCTCTCAAGAGAAGAATTTAAATTTGTACTGGAATTTTAAGGAACGTAAGTAAAGATGCCTATTAATAAAAATTTAAACCAAGCACCATACTTCGATGACTATGATGCCGAGAAGCAGTTCTATCGAGTTATGTTCAAGCCTGGCTATGCAATACAGGCAAGGGAACTTACACAACTCCAGACAATGCTTCAGAATCAGGTCGAGTCGTTTGGTGATAACGTATTTAAAGAAGGATCGGTTGTAAAAGGTTGTAACTTTACAGAACTTGATGATCTTCAATTTGTAAAACTAAATGACGTTTCAGCCAGCTTTAATGCAGAAGCATATATTAGTGGACCTGCAGTTGAAACAATATTAGGTCAAGAAGTTGAAGTCGATTATGTTTACGAAATCCGTGGTCAAGCAACAGGTCTTAGAGCAGAAATTGTTCAAGCATCGAAAGGCTTTCAAACAAGACCACCAAATCTAAATACATTCTTTATTAACTATTTAAATATTGGTGTTCTAGGTCAGACTCAATTCCAGGCTGGTGAAGCATTAGTATTAACAAGATATAAGTTCTTACGTGGAACAACTACCGAAGCATTAACAACCAATACTGTTATAAGTCAAGGTCTTGAAGTTTACGGTGGGGGTGCAACTCCTGCAGTTGGTAAAGCATTCGGTATCGAAGCTGCTCCTGGTATTATATTTCAGAAAGGCCACTTTATATTTACAGCAGAGCAAAGATTAGTTGTTGAAAAATATAGTAACACTCCTGATGACAAATCAGTAGGTTATTTAGTTGAAGAAAAATTCACAAGTGCAATACAAGATGCAAGCTTATACGATAACGCAAACGGTGCTAAAAACGAAAACGCACCTGGTGCAGACAGATTAAATCTTGTTCCTACATTAACAGTATTAACAACATCAGAAGGAACGGCAAACCCAGACTTCTTTACATTGATTCGTTATCAAAATGGTAATCCAATTACTATTCGTGATGTATCGCAATATAATGTATTAGGCGAGGAAATGGCTCGACGTACTTACGAAGAGTCTGGTAACTATATCTTAGAGAACTTCCCATTAAGTACAGATGATCGTGCTGGTGAAGTACAACTTGTCGTAGGTAATGGTACTGCCTATGTAAAAGGTTATAGAATAGAAAATTCTGGTGAGCGTTCATTCCAAATAGATCAAATAGCATCAACCGAAACAATTGAAGCGCAAAACGTTGGAATGGAATACGGAAACTATTTTGAAATAGATCAGTCATCTGCAAGTCGTGGTTATATTGATCTTAATCTTCAAGTTAAATCAGATATTCAAACAGCATCAAGTCAATCTGCAGGTTCTGTAGCAGTACATAATATAACACCATCGAGAGTTTATATTCATCACGCTGCTTTCACTGGTGCTCAACCACTTTCAAGTGTTACTAAATTAAACGATGCAAGTAATGGTAGCGGTGACTTACCTCTTAAGGTAACTGGATTTGGCGCTCCTATTATTAAAGAAACAAACCGAAAGGCTTTAATCTTTGATACAGGTGTTGATGGTTTATTCGCAACTACAAATACATACATTCCTGTAAGAACGCAAGTAACAGGAACTGCTGCAACTGGTACTATTACTATTACAGCAAATCCTGGTGAAGATTTTAATTGCATAAACGATATTTCAGAGATCTTAGTTAATCAGGCTGGTGTTCAACACCCAGTGATTAGTAAAACTGTTCAATTAAATAATTCACAACTTAATATTGTTTGTGATTCAGCTTTAAATGGATCAGTAGAAATATTCTTTAATAAAAGGCTTGTAGGTTCCTCAGGTGGAATTGATCCTTTTAATAAAACAGTTACACTGCCATGTATTAAATCAAATTATACAACATCAGTAAGTAAATACAGTTTAGGTTTCCCTGATGTATTTGGAATCGTTTCTATTATTACTGAAGGAACAGGTCCTGGTGGAATTGATGAAGATTGGACAAACAGTTTCCGATTAAAAACAAATCAAAAAGATACGATGTATGATATATCTTATATAGAATATATTGAAGGTCGACCTAAGCCCGCTAATGGTATTCTTGTTACAACAATGAAGGCATTTAAATTAGAGGCTTCAACAGGAAACTACTTCTTTACAATTAACAGTTATCCGAATACTTTAGAAAGATATGAGATTCCTTCTTATACATCTGAGTCAGGTCAAGTTTATAACTTAAGAGATTGTTTCGATTTCAGACCTCATGTAGATAAGATCTCAAATGCAAACTATACAGCAACGATACCTGCACAGGCTCCAACGATTACAACGACAGTAGGAACGCAACCAATAACATTTGCGACTGCTCCTAATCCGTTAATACCTGCTGCACAGCAATCATTACAAACAGATCTTGAACATTACCTATCAAGAATTGATACAATTGCTTGTGATTCTTATGGTGATATTATTTTAATAAAAGGTGAAGAGCAAAAGAACGCAATTCCACCTAAACTTGAAACAGATCAATTAGCAATCGCAAACGTTGAGATTCCAACGTTCCCTGCATTGTCCAAGAAACAATCTGATATTTTAAATAAGTCTGCGTATTCTATTAAGCCAAGAGCAACTGGTATTAAGAATTACACAATGAAAGATATGCATCAATTAGAAAAGAAAATTGATAACATGGCATATTATATTTCATTAAATCAATTAGAATCAGAAACATCGAATATGGTTATTCGCGATGAGAACGGTTTAAATAGATTTAAGAATGGCTTTGTTGTAGATCCTTTTAATAATCTTTCATTATCAGAAGTACAACATCCACAATTTAATGCTGCTGTACCATTTAATAAAAAGATATTAACTCCTTCGTTGAAAACGTTTGCGTTAGATCTTAAATATGATTCAGCAACAGGTTCTTCAGTATTCCCATCTACCGCTGATGCTAAAGTAGCAACGATTGGAAGAAATAGTAATGTTGATATTATTAATCAGCCTTATGCTTCGAACTTTAGAAACTGTGTAAGTAACTTTTATAAGTATGTAGGTGATGGAGTTATATCTCCACCTTACGATGCTGCTTATGATACAACAGTTAATCCTGCTTCTATTGATATTGATCTAACAACTCCGTTCCAAGAATTCGTTGATGCAATACAAGACTTTGTACCAATGACGGATGTATCAACTTCTCGAAACTTTGTCCGAACAGGAAGACGTGGTGCAGGCGTTGAAACAATGACAACCACAACAAGAACAAGTGAAGTTGTAATTGATGATTCAACTACAACAGAAAACTTTGTTGGTGAATTTGTTTCTGACTTTAGATTCCAACCTTATATGGCATCAAGAGATATTAAAATTTATATGTCAGGATTAAGACCTAATCAAAGACATTACTTCTTCTTTGATGGTGTTGATGTAAATGCACATATATTAAATGGTTCTAATACAGCTAACTCGGTTGGTGAAGTAGCAAGGATGGGAGTGAAAGGCGCTTCTGTAGAAACAGATTCAAACGGTGTATTAAGAGCTGTATTCCACTTGCCTGCTGAAACATTCTATGTAGGTGATAGAGTATTAGAAATCGTTGACGTAAGTCAATATGCAAGTATTGATTCTGCTTCAACTTCAAAAGGATTCGTTACTTATCGAGCATATAACTTCAGTGTTGAGAAAACAAGTTTAACAACTTCAACAAGATCTCCAAACTTTGATGTAAATACAACAGTAACAACAAGAAACGTTGCTCGTCGTATTCGAGGTAGAGATCCACTTGCACAAACATTCTTTATTAAGAAAGGTATGGGTGCGGGTTCTAATTCAGTTTACTTATCTGATATTGATGTATTCTTTAAACGTAAACCAGTAAACAGTGGCGGTGGTGCTAGTGCAACGGCTGCTCTGAATGGTGTTACAGTTCAAATAAGAGAAGTTGTAAACGGTTATCCAACGAATCAAATATTACCTTTCTCCGCGGTTCATAAGTTGCCTGCTAATGTAAATGTATCTGATGATGCATCTTTGGCAACAACATTTACCTTTGAAGCACCAGTACGATTAGACACAGAAAAAGAATATTCAGTTGTCATTCAGCCTGATGCATCAGATCCTAATTACCTTGTGTTTACTTCTAAGGTTGGTGGAATTGATTTAACACCAGGAGCAACAAAAGGTTCTGCTATTACTCAGGATTGGGGTGACGGTGTTCTATTTACTTCAACAAATAACTCTGCTTGGAAATCATATCAAGACGAAGATATTAAATTTACTTTAAGAAGACATAACTTTAATTCTTCAACAGGTACAGTTAATTTAACAAATAACAATCATGAGTTCTTAACTCTCGATAATGTTACAGGTAAGTTTACTCCAGGTGAATTAATTTATCAGGAAATTACTTTAACTGATCCTGCTCAGAATATTGCTGCAGTTGCCGCTAAACTTATTACAGGCGGAACAGGCCTAACAGATAATTATGCGGTTGGTGATTTTATAAAACTTACCTCAACACTATCAGGTAATGCTATTGAAATACATAAGATTGCCGCGGTAACAAATGCAAGTGAAATTGTATTGGAATCACCAGCAGGTTTCACTAGTTCACTTACACACAGTCCTGTCGTTGTTGGTGAATTGGATATGTATGATGTAAGTAGAGATCCATATGAATGTCATCTGGTTAACTCTTCAGCAACAAGTGTAAAAACATTTGCGGTAGGTACATTGATTAAAGGATTGGATAGTACAAGTACTTCTAATGTTGCTTCTATTAATAATATCAATTTAAGTTATATTCAACCGATGATTATGAAAGCAAATGATTCATCGTCAAGAACAAGATTATCAGGTACGTTTGTTCCACCTGCTGATTTAAATGCTACTTATATTAAACCAATGCAATTTAATGACAATAACCACTTTACAGAAAAAGGTGTTGTTCTTTATAGTAAATCCAATGATCCAAATGGAGCAAAATCATTTAAGTTAAATGTTACTCTTGAGAATGACAGTAATGTTACCTCTACTCCGTTTGTTGATATTGAATCTTCTAAACTTATTGCATATCAATATAAGATTACTAACGATGATACTACTTGTAAGTATATCAGTAAGACAATTGAATTGGCAGAAGATCTTGATGCAGAAGATTTCCAATTAACACTTTCTGCTTATCGTCCTGCTGATACTAATATTAAAGTTTATATTAAAGCACAAAATGGATACGACTTTGACGAATTCGATAATTTAGCATGGACTGAATTAGAATTATTCGAAGGTTTGGGTTCATTCTCTACTGCTGTTAATCTTGATGATTATCGAGAGTTTAAATATAAGATTGCCGATAGTGATAAGACAGGTGGAAATCCTGGTTCGGCATTTGCATATACAAGCCAAGGTGGAGCGTTTGAAGGATTTAAGAGATTCCAAATACGAATTGACTTACTGTCACCAAACATTCATAACGCGCCGACGTTAAAAGACTATCGCGGCATTGCCTTAACTTAGGATTAAAAATCATGGCTACCATAAACAGAGACAAAACTTCAGGTGCAATACTTAATACGGATGCTGCTGCTCTCAATAAATATAAGGTAGAACGGAGTTTTTATCGTAAGGTCGATAGAATACAAACTGACTTGTTAGATATCAAAAAGAGCATACTTGATATCCTTCAACGACTTGAAAAATTGGAAGAAAAATAAATGGCAACGAATATAGGACAATTAAATACTTCGCAAACCTTTGAAAATTGGTTAACGAAGACCAATCAGTTGGTTACAGTACTTGCGAGTAACGTATTGACTGCTGGAGTTGGTGGCCAAACCACAGAAGGTGATGCTACTTTAATTGGTGACTTTACTGCTACTAATTTATCGGCAAGTACTTTGCTTGGTGCAGATACTATTGGTGCCATTACTGGTGGCGGAACAATTAATTTCAATAGCCCAATACAAATCAACGGTGCTTCAGCAACAACAGCAACATTCTTATATACAGGTACGGGTGGTCAAACACGCTATTCAGATGGATCACTAAGTTGGGATGTTGGTTTAGAAAGTTCAAGCCCAGGTAACTTTATTATTGATACTGGTGCAGGAGCAAATAAGTTTCAGTTATCAACGGCAGGTACGTTAACAGTTCCTGATGCAGTAATTACAGGCAGCCTAACAGTTGGTACTTTAACAATTGGTGAAGGCGGCGGTGGATTAAGTACTGATGATATCTCAGAAGGTTCAACAAATCTTTATTATACCGATGCGAGAGCAATAGCCTCATTATCAGGCGGTGATGGAATTAACATTACATCAGGTGGTGTAATATCATTTGACGGTGAAGGTGAACTTGATACTTACACAGGTAACAAATTTATTGGAACAGGTGGTTATGTTGACGACGATAACTATGCTTTCTTAGAAGGCAGAACTTCAGGTGGTCAAGGTTACTCAAGATTAAGTAGGTACGTAAATGGTGACTATGTAAGGTTAGTTGATTTTGCGGCAAACCTGAATGTGTATAGTGGAGTATATACTTACGGTGATCAGTACCATTATACTTCTAGTGGTGGTGAGAAAACTTATCATCATGATGTTAGTGCAAATGTATCAAGATACTATCAAGGCGGATCAAACATTAAGGTCGAGATTGATGGTAATAGCGGAGCTGCAATATTCGCCGGTGATGTAACGTCGGCAGGATCCTTCTCAGATATAAGATTAAAAGAAAATATAGTTCCTCTTGAGAAGGGACTCGCAACATTAGAACAAATTAAAACATACGAGTTTAATTATAAGGACCGACCAGAACAAACCTTACCAGGGGTTATGGCTCAGGAAATTGAAGAACTCGTACCGGAAGTAGTATATAATATTGAAATGGAGGATGATACTTACAAAGCAGTAAGATACCCTCAACTAGTGCCATTGCTAATAAATGCAATAAAAGAATTGAGTGACAAGGTAAATGTTTTAGAAAACAAGCTTAATAACGAAAGCAATTAAAGACTGGTCTTATAAATAATAAGGTAATACCACAAGGAATAGACTAAAGATGGCAAAAATTTCAGAACTACCTCCGATTACCGGTGGCAATACCAGATCAGAAGATCTGTTTGTTATTGTCAATCTTGTACAGGGTGACGATGGTACGAGTAATATTACTAGAAAGGAATTGGTTGAAGCAATTCAATATGAAATCTTTTCTAGAATTAAAATCACTGGGGGAACTATCTCCGGTGTGGTCATGTCTGATTCGCGACTCAACAATGTTGAAATTGACAACTCTGAAATTGAAGATACTATTTTCCGACGTGGTTCAATCGACGACACAGTTATTACGAATTCAGATGCCAACAATATTGTAATGACTTATTCGACCTTTAACTTAGGTCATCTCGAAAATAACACAGCAAATAATATTACGATTACTTATTCAGACTTCTCTGAAGGTACAGGTAATAATAACACTTTCGATAATACTACTTTATTCACTGGAACTGCTAATAACTTTAGCATTTTTAATTCTACTGTTAATAATAGTATTATAACTAATTCCGAGTTTAATGATGGTACAGGAAATAATGTAACATTAACTAACTCAACTATTGATGATTCAACAATCACCGATAGTACAGCAAACAACTTAACGATTGGCTTCTCATCATTCGCTGATGGTACATTATCAAACAGTACTGCCAACAACCTTGTAATTAATGCATCTACCTTTAATGACGGTGATATTAATAATTCCGATATCAGTGGTGGAACTGCTGATGCTGTCGATATTACAAACTCAACATATACTGATGGAACTGTAGTTAATGCAGACATCAGTGATTCAGACTTCACAACTGGTACGATTACAGATTCAACTGCTAATAACGTTGTCATAACAAGTTCAGAATTTAATGATGGTACAGGAAACAATGTAACATTAACGAATTCAACAATTGACCGATCATTAATTTCAGGTAGTGAAATTGTTGATAGTGAATTCACAGGTACAATGGAAAATGTTGTATCTACGAATATGACAATCAGATCAAGTACTGCTGACGGTCTTGGTGCAAATAACTCCACGTTTGAAAATGGTGGAATTGAGCAATCAACATTTACCGGTGGTGTAATTGATAAGTCAAGATTAGCTGACTTTGATATGGATCTTACGAAAGAATTCGAAGCACCAATGGATGAAGAATCATACTTCGCCATTCGTAACGAAAAGACAGGTGATACCGAACAGATTTCATATAAGCAATTATTTGATGAAGTATCTAAATCAACTGCACAAGCACTCAAAGTTCACGTTGATGCCGCATCAGGCGATGATTCAAACTTAGGAACAATGTTAGCTCCTGTTAAAACTTTGGAAAGAGCGTTTGAACTTTGTTTAGAAAAAGCAGGTGGCGAATTAAATCGTAACGCAATTAATAACGCTGTTCATATTTCAGTAGGTCCTGGTACTTATTATACAAAAGGTAACTTGATGTTGCCTGATGACTGTTCTTGTACTTCAACTGCAGGTCAGTATGCTACAGTTATCGAACTACTTCCTGGATACGAAAACAATAACGGAATCTTGGTTGGTTCTGGTGGTTACGTTCAAGGATTTGGTTATCAGAACTTTAAAGTTGATAACTTCGATTTCCCAGAAGGTGGATTCGCGATTGCTTATCGACCAGGTGCCAAACTATTACGTTCACCTTACTTAAGAGATAGTACTCAGTTATCTAACTTCTTACGTCAAGATGTTGAACCACCTCTTAATCCTTATAATTCAAAAGGTACTCTTGCTGACCTTGGTCAAACATTTGTACTTGAAGCAAACATTACTGGTAACAGTTCAACACCTGCCGACAGTTTATGGAAACTTGATGATGAAATTCAATTCTCATCTGGTGGTGTAGGTTACTTATCTTGGGACGATTCATTAGATGCTCTACAAGGTACAGTTCCTGGAGATGTTGCTAATCTTCGTACGATTCGAGTTCGTAACCTTAAGAATGGTCAAGGATTCGCGGTTGGTGATACAATAACTTCAGAATCCGGTGGTACAGGTAAAATTCAATCTATCGGAATTGACGACTTCCCTAACAGAGCGGTTGGTCGTGGTGGTGGTTGTGTACTTGCAGATAGAAGAGTACTTGATACCGATTCATTATATACATACGTACTTTGTTTTGGTTTTACACCTCGTACTCAAAACGGTTTAGGATATGTTGCTAGAGACGGTGCTGGTGTTAACGGTATTGGTTCATTGTCAATCTTTGTTCGTTGTGCGTTCTATGCACTGAACGGTGGTCAGATGACGCTGAACAACTCAGGTACTCAGTTCGGTGATATATCAATGAGAGCAAAAGGAACAACTCAGTTCTTTGCTCCAAAATCAACAACACAAACAATTGTTGGTAATACAGAGTTTGCACAAAGTATTGATTACAGTGCAGATTTAGTTATTGACGATATGGTCGATTACTTGACTTCTAATACTGCTAACGGTGGATTAGGTTATCAAGAATACGATTCAGAAAAATGTTTAAGAGATTCAGGTATTGTACTTGATGGAACAGGATATGACATTGCACTCGATACCAACTATTGGGGTCGTTTAGGTGGCATTACTTATAGATCACCTATTAGTTACGTTGTACCAGGCGAACAGCTTGAAGAAACAAAAGGTGCATTGGAATACTTAAGAGATCAAACAAAACAAGTATTCATCTCAGGTGATAGTGAAATCAATCAAAGAATTGAAACATCCTTTAGTGAACTTTTAAATGTCCTTGAGTACGGTGAAGAGAACATCAACCCGATTATATGGAGAGATACTTCAATACCTCGTACCGCGTCGAGAAGACTTCTACAGGATAACAAAGAATTAATCACTGGTGAATTAATTGATTGGATCGAAAACAACGATGAGTTCTATGCTTATGATAGTAAAGCTTGTCGTAGAGATGTATCTGATTATATTTTACCTGCTGTTAAGAACGACATGTTGTTCGACACAAACTATAACTCAGTAACTGCAGGCCGTGCTTATTACATGATGGCTGCAAAAACTGTTATGGAAAATCAAAACAACGAAACAGTCGCTGCATACGAAAGATTAAAAGATCAAACGAATAAACTAATTGACGGTGACTCATATGTTGCTTCTGATAGATTAGATGATTCGTATGATAACATTTTACAGATCCTTGAAAATAAAGGTACCAAGTTTAATCCTACTACCGCAACTTATGATCCTTCTACTGGTTTATCAGTTATCACACTCGGTGGTTCTAAAGGACTTACAGTATCAAACGCAACCTACGATCCTGCTACAGGAATTATGGAAGCAACTGTTGGTCTTAAGCATGAGGTAAAAACTGGTGATCATATTTGGATGAAACCTGAGAGTATTATATTTAGTTGTAATATGGGTTCAGGAGTTCAAAATCATGCGTCACCTGCTGCTCACCATCCTTACTATAACAAACCATGCCCAGTTATTGGTGTATCTGCTACAACGGTTAGGTTAAATGTTGGAACAGGTGGAACAGGACAAGTACCTCATACCTTCGTAAGTGCAACGCCAAACGCGTTTACTAAAGGACATGGATTGTCTGAAGGTTCATACGTTCTGTTAAAGACAGGCGGATTGGTATTTAGTTGCACAAGAGATAATCATAGAACAAGAACTGGTTACCCAAGAGCAGGCGATCCTGCGGCAGGAACTCCAGTTGAAGTACTTGGTGCAAACGCAAGCAAGATTACAATTGATGTAGGTAAATCAGCAATCGTTGATGAACATAAATTTGTTTCTGCGTTACCAAATGCGGTATCAACACTTGGTGATAATATTACTTGGTCTAATAACTCAAGTATCCCTGCAGCAAAAAGAGATGCAAGAAAGCAGTTACAAGCCAACAGAACATTCTTACAGGATATGATCGAAGGATATGTTGAAGATACTTATTATAGATATGATTCTAACAAGTGTCGTCGAGATGTAACTCAATATATTTTACCTGCAGTTGAAAGAGATATTCTAACAGGATCAAACTATAACGCAATCCAAACAGGTATTGCATATAGAGCAGGTACTACACTTGCTGATAATGTTATTAATAATCAGCTACCACAAACTCTCGGTTCAATGGATACTTTAAAAACTCGATTGAATAATACGACCGTAGGATTTACTCCATCCGATGCTTCTTATAATCCTGCTTCAGGTATTATGGTCGCAACTATCGGATCAGGTCATGGATTGGTTACTGGTGATCATATAAGATTTGCGTTTGAAGGAATCGTTCATAGTTGTGACGCAGGAAGTGGCGTAGCAAATCATCCTTCACCACAAGCGCATCATCCATATTATAACAAACCTTGCCCAATCATTGCTCACGATGATACTACAATTACAATGCAAGTTGGAAAATCAACTAACTATCCTCATACATTTGTATCAGCGGTAACTAATGCAATAATGCCAGCAGATGCGGTAGGTGCTCAGTTTACACCAACAACTGCAACTTACGATCCTGCTACAGGAAAGTTTGAGGCAACAGTTGGTAAGCATACTTTACAGCCTGGTGATTACGTTCAGTTCTCAGATGGCGGTATTGTATTTAGTTGTGATACAGGAAGCGGAGTTCAAAACGACGCCGTTCCTGCTGCTCATCATCCTTACTTTAATCATCCTTGCCCAGTACACTCGGTAACTACAAACACAATCGTAATGATGGTAGGAACAGGTGGAACTGGACAATATCCACATACGTTTGTTTCCGCTGCTGATAATTCAATTACAGAAATTATTGGATTAAGCGATTCAGCTTCAATTCATAGATCAGACGAAGCAATTGATAAAGTTAAGCAAATCCTGAACTCAGGTAACAAAATCTATACTCCGTCTAATGCTACTTACAACCCAGTAACTGGTTTAACAGAGATTACAGTTGGTGCTCACGATTTACAAATCGGAGATGAAGTATTACTTGCTCCTGACAGTTTAACATTTACTTGTGCAACTGATGGGAATGCAACTCAACATACTTATCCTACAACAACAATCACAAGCTTTACACCAACTACTGCAAGTTATGTACCTTCAACTGGTGAGTTTACTGCTAACATCGGTCCTCATAAGTTAACAATTGGAGATGAGATTGAATTTGCCACAAGAGGTATTACATTTACTTGTGAACTAGATGGTAATCTAACAACTCACTCTGCACCTGAACCACATCATCCGTTTTATAAGAAGCCTGTAAAGATTACTTCTGTTGATGGAGACACAATTGGTTGTAATGTTGGAGCGGTTGCTAATGGCGGTGGAGTACATACATTTGTTTCTGCTATCACAAACGCAATCAAAGGTGAAAGACAACATCCTGCTTATAAGAAGCCTGTCGTTGTTGCACAAACATCAGCCACTTCGTTTACAGTTAATGTAGGACCAAGTTCTGATGTATCAGTTCATACATTTGTATCTGCAACTGCTAACAGTGTTAAGACTGCTAAATACATCTCAACTCATACTCCATATAATGCTACATACGATGCATCTACTGGTGAGTTTGTTGCCTTTATTGGTAAGCACGCGTTTGAAGCTGGTGATATGATAATGCTCAAGCCTAACTCAGTTATCATGACTTGTGATCTCGACGGTGGTGTTACAGAACATGCTGCACCTGCTGCTCATCATCCTGCTTATAGAACACCTGTAGAACTCTTAAGTGTTACTGCTGATAGTATTACAATGAATATCGGTACAGGCACTGGAGGGGTTCATACCTTTGTTAGAGCGGACGTTGGAGCTATTGATTCTGATGCGTTAGTATTTACAGATCCTGCATCTTACGTTAAACATTACACACCAACAACTGCAACTTATAACGCAGTATCTGGTGCATCAGTAATAACAATTCCAGGACACGATTTAACAACGGAAGATTATGTTGAGTTTACTCCATATTCATTCACGTTTACTTGTGCACAGGATGGTAATGCAACTGAACATTCATACCCAAGAAAAGGTGATTTCAATTATAGAACACCAATGCAAGTTATCGGGGTTTCTGGTAATGATGTTACAGTTCAACTTATAGCAAGTTCAGGTGGAGCCCATACGTTTGTATCGGTTGCTAAAGAATGTGTTTCTAAAGTTACTTACAATTCTCAAGGTCAATACGCAAGAGAACAATTACAACAAAACAAAGAATACTTGGCAAAAGATGTTTCTGCTTATCTTGATACTCAATACTTCACGTTTGATGGAGAAAAATGTACAAGAGATTCAGGATTCATTCTTGATGCGGTAAGAAGAGATATTGCCACAGACGGTAATTGGAACTCTCAATTTATGGGACTCGGTTATGTAACTGGTTCTGCAGGTGCAAATAAAGTAATCAACGATCAGTTGACAGAGACACTTGCATCGGTTGCTTTCCTTAAGGCTAAGGTTGCTGCTGATCCAAATGTTACAGGTACTGCTTTAACAAGAGCCAATCAATCGTTTGATGAAATCACTACTATTATGGGTGGCGGTTCTGCATCGGCAACTCGATGGGGCGCAGTTGCTGCTTTGAGTGATGGACATAATAATGCTGGTAATCAGATCTTATTAAACAAAGCGTTTATTCAAGCTGAAGTTGCTGCTTATATTGCTCAAGAGTTCCCAACTCTAACTTATGATAATGCTGCTTGTCAGAGAGATACAGGTTATCTTGTAGATTCAATTATTCAAGATGTTAAGTTTGGTGGAAATACATGTTCCGTTAACTTCGCAAGATTGTATTTTGAAAATGCGGTATCAGTATTACCTGCAGATCAGATTGAACCAACATATAAAACATGGGAACATATTGCTGAAGTAGTATGGCAAATCATCAGAGATATAACAGTTACTGTCACAACAGGAAACGCTGTAAGTCAAGATGAATCAGGATCAGACTACGGATTTGAAATTGCTAATCTTGGAAGAGATAGAGTTAATATTATTACTAAGGTCATTAGTGAAAATACTTTAGACTTCTTACCTAAGTATATTGAACCTAACTATGAATTAGATATGGTTGATGCTGCTGATGCAATTGACGGTCAATCTGAAAACTTATCCTTGGCTGTAATTGATATGCTCAGAGATGATCATAACGGATTACCATTCAAGAGTGCAGTTTGTGAAAGAGATATTGGTATCATGGTTGATGCGTTATCTCGTGATATTGAATACGGCGGAAACGAAAATCTATTAGAAGTATTTGATTATTACTTCCGTAAGTTTGATTCACAGTCTGCTGATTACGAACAGCAACGTTCAACTAACGTTTTACCAATTGAAGTAAAAGGTCAATTCAGAACATTATCTAATTACGAAGATACTGCTAACGTTTCAGGTTTAAGAGAAGCAATCAATGTATTGCCTTACGAACAACGCCTACCAACTCAACTTGCATTTAGAAGACTTGCTGGTCAGGTTGGTCCTATCGTTGCTGGTGTTCAACAAGCTCAGACTAATCCTAAGTTCACTGCAACTGATGCAAGCTACGATCCTGCTACTGGAATATTTGTCGCAACGATACCTGCGGGTCATTTGCTTGATACAGGCAGTGTTGTATATCTGAAGCCAAACGGATTTACGTTTAGTTGTGATATGGGTCAAGGTGGCGGAGTAACAAATCACGCTGCACCACAACCACATCATCCTTTCTATAATAAAGGTGTTAAGGTTATATCATCAACTGCTACAACGATTACATTAAATGTAGGAGATGGCGGATCAGGTCAACAACCACATACTTTTGTTTCTGCTCTTGCTGACTCAATTAGTACAGGTCCATATCATCTTACAGATGGAACTGCGGCAAGTGTTGCTAAGTCTGGTGAAGCTGCTCAATTAATATATGCAATTGCTGATCTAATTGATAACACTAATATCGAAGAATCTGAAATGCCTACATTGGTTAAGGCTTCATTCGATCCTAACAGAACATTAGCAAGAAAGCAATTACAACGTAACAGAGACTTCATCATTGATGAATTACAAGGTTACCTCCAAGATCGTTATTACGTATTCGACGGTGACAAATGTAAGAGAGATGTTAACATGTTAATTGACGCTGTTAAGACTGATATCTTGACAGGCAGTAATCATAACGCAGTACTGAATGGTACAGCTTATAGAATTAATACTGTAGGCACAAACAAAGTTATTAACGAACAGTTGACAGAAACAGTTAAAGGTATTGAGTTCGCAAGAGATAAAGCAATTGAAGCTGTAACTGACGGTGCAATGAAAATTAAAACTGCAGAAGCGTTTAATGAAATCATTGACATTATGGTTAACGGTCGAGCTGCTGCTGATGCAATCGTTTATGGTACTGAAGGTCCTGGACCGTCAAGACTTAACGGTAGATCTCAGTTATTAAATAACAGAACATTCTTAATTGCTGAAATGACAGCATGGCTTGCTGCTAACAGACCTTCACATAGTTATGATGTAGCAAAATGCGAAAGAGATACAGGTTACGCACTTGATGCAATTGCCCACGATATTCAATTCGGTGGAAACTTTGCTACTCTAAACTTTACCAAGCTTTATTTTGAAAACGGTGTTAACGTTGGTTTACCTGCAGATCAGATTGAACCATCCGCTGCTGCATTTGCTCACCTTGGTGATTGTGCAAATCTAATTGTACAAGATACAGATATCGGTGGATTGAAATCAGCAGGAAACACTGAAACTCAAAACGTGCTTGGTGCAAATGCTGGAGTTCTTGTAGGTGGAATTGCTGAATCGTTATTCGATATTACTTCTACTGCAATCAGTAGCGGTACAATGCTAATGGCTCCAAGTCAAGTATTCCCAGATCCTGCTTCGTTCGGTACAGTTAATCAAACTGCTTATGCTGAAATTGAAGCAATCAAAGATTCAGTTGGTACTGGGTTACTTGCTTATCTTTCAGAGTTCTTCCAAGTATTACCATATAGTGAAACAAAATGTCGAAGAGATACAGGTTATATCATCGATGCAATTTCTCACGATATTCAATACGGTGGTAATGCGGCAACAGTTCAAACTGCAGGAATGTATTTTGAGAATGCTGTAAACACTGGATTACAAATCGAACAAAGAATGGGTACAAGAGATGCATTCTTACACTTAGCAAAAATTGTAGAACATGTTGTAGGTGGTAAGTCAATCACAACTACATTGTTCCCAAGAACAGGAAAATATTACACTGGTGACATCGTAACTAAATACGAATACTGGAACGGTATTCCTTCTTATAGTAATACTGCTCAGGATATGGCAACTGTTGGTGCAAATCCAGATACTTGTATTGCTGCTCGTAAGTTAACTGAAATTGTTGCTAACGCGGTTGATGATAATATTGAAACAAGAAACACAATACCTGAAAGAATTGATGTATTACAAACATGGATGGCAGATTCATTTGTAACTTCTAAGGAAGCAGTTGAAAGAAGATCTGATATCTTTGCAGAAGCTGTTATTACATACTTATCAAAAGAATGGAACGCGCTAAGTTTCCCTGATGCAAAATGCAGAAGAGATATTGGTTATATCATTGATTCTATATCACACGATATACAACATGATACTAATTTTGCTACATTACAATCTGCAGGTATTTACTTCGAGAATGGAGTTTCTGTACTTCCGGTTGATACTCAAAATCAATATGCTGATGTATTACAATTATTAGGTGATGCAGTTGAGCAGGTAGTTCAAGAAATACCAGTAACTAACGCAAGCAATTATACACTAACTCCGCAGAATACATTAGGTACGGCTGCAACTGCAACTGAAGGTACTCAGGTACATGCATTGGTTGGAATCATTGAACAATCAATTCGTGATAATGATACAGATGCAATACCAAGACCAACATCTACTGCAGGTTGGGTTGATGCAGAATTAACAGCAGCTGCAAGTAAGATTGTTGATAATACAGAAGAACTTGCTGCCGATGTAACTGAGTTTATTAATAGTAACTTCAAGGTACTTGATTATAGTAAAGCAAAATGTAGAAGAGATACAGGATACTTACTTGATGCATTCAGCTTCGACTTGAACTTTGGTGGTAACAGTGCTTCAAGATGGAATGCTGATTTCTACTTCTGGAATCAAGTTTACAGATTGCCTGAAGATCAAAGAACACCTACTGCCAAGTCATATCGTCAGTTAGGTAAAATTTGTAAGGATATCGTAATCGGTGAATACCCAGGTCAATCAATACTTGGAGAACTAGGTACGGAAGTTGAAAGTAAGAAGGTTGAAGGATTAGCAAATATCTTCTATGAAACTCAATTGTATAATGATACTAAGTACTTGCCTGTATTACTTGAAGCTGATTACACGTATAGTAATTCAATCTTTACAGATGCTCAATCAATTATCGGTCAAAGAAGAAAGCAATTACAGAAAGATACTGTAAGACACGTTAACTCTGCTTACAACTTCATTGATATTAACTTGACAAGAAGAGATGCTAGGAACTTATTAACAGCGGTTGTTAATGACTTTGCTTACGATAAGTTTAATCCTGATGTCCCACAACCAACATACAGTGACAACGGTTCACAGAATGCCGTAAGAACATATACTGCTTCGTTCTTTAACTATGACGGAACTCATGTATTCCCAGTATTCAATCCTTCCGATTCAACATTAGGATTAAAATATAAAGGATCTGTTAGTTCTTTCTCAGATCTAAGTACTATTACTGGAATGAAACCAAAATGGTCTTACATTGTTGCTACTGATTATGCAACTAACTTCTATGCCGGCGATATATATTATTGGAATGGTAGTGCTTGGACCGCAGCTGGTCAAAACAATACCGATCTGCTTGATGCCTTTGCTGGTGCATGGACAAGAATGAAAACTTACATCAACACCAACTTAGCTCCAGATGCTGAACATCAGAACATGATTACAGGTCTATTTGATGATTGTCTTACTGACAATATATTGAGACCTGAAACATTGATCTTCGGATCATTGGTTGAATCCATTGCTCACCAGTTCAACGGTGCATCTGCAGGTGTTAACAGAAACGCATTACCACTTAACTTTAGAAACTTAGGTGCTGCTATATCAGCAATCGCTTCTGTACTAAATGAGAATGGCGGTCGTATTCGTTGGTCAGGTGCTGATGAATTGAATAACCAGTACTTCGCAAGAGGTCTAAGAATTAACGGTAGAACAGGTCGTATTGAAGGCCGACCATTTACCTCATCGGTTCGTAAGTTAGCAAGACGTGCTTCGAACTCGAGAGCGGTAGTTTAAAAAATATAAAAAGGAATAAGAGAGATGGCAGTTACAACAATTACAACGAGTCAGGCACCTGACGCAAAACCAGTTGCGATTAATAAGATCGTATCGACTAACTGGCAAATAATTGCAGATGTACCTCAATATAAAGTTCCTGAGTTAGTCTTTGGTGGTTCTGAAACAGTTGAGCCTGGTGTTGGTGAAATTATCTCACCTCTTGTATTGTGTAATATTACAGCAAGCACCGTCTTAATTGATTTAAGATTCCACAGAGAAGATGTTAACGCAGAGTTTTATGTATTGAGAAATATGCCTGTACCCGCATACGAAACAATACCTATCCCATTGAATGGTCAGTTTTTGAAAAGTGGAGATTTATTAGAGATCATCGCAGATACCGATTTAGCAGTTCATGCTACACTATCATTCACTCAGGGTCAATCTGAAGAAGATGATGTTGTATAAACTTAATAAATATATTATTAATAAGGTTTGAACTTTAAGGAAACAAAATAAATGGCCAGTAGATTTGGAACATTAACAGGAAAGAATCAGATTATCGGACACGGTGTTCCGCAAGCTTTTCCTGTCACTTTAGATCCATCACCGTTTGAAGGTGCTGTCATCTATGCCGATAACGGAGAGTTAAGATACTCCGACGGAACCGCATGGTTACCGTTAGGCACAGGTCCTCAGGGAACGACAGGCGATCAGGGTATTCAAGGCAATCAAGGTGTCCAAGGTGATTACGGTCCTGGCTTCTCTATCATTGGTTCTGTAGCTGATGTTGATACAGGTGGTGATCCTCAAGCAACTTTAAACGCAGCATTTACCTCGCCTAATATTGGTGAAGGTGTTATTGATGAAGCTGACGATGAGTTGTGGATTTGGGATGGAACCAATTGGGTTAATATTGGTGGCTTCCGTGGTGAACAAGGTCTACAAGGTATTCAGGGTACGCAAGGTGCTCAAGGTCAATTAGGTTACGAAGGTATTCAAGGCCATAGAGGATTCCGTGGTAATCAAGGTGTACAAGGTACTCAAGGTTTCCAGGGTATTCAAGGTGACTTAGGTTTCCAAGGAACACAAGGATCAATTGGACCACAAGGTACGCAAGGCTTTACGGGTATTCAAGGTAA
>Ga0206682_10001402_pt1 | contig 23747 bp, 16 predicted proteins | sample M240m12015metaG_FD_155444 | JGI IMG/M metagenome (GOLD analysis project Ga0206682, IMG submission 155444) | Ammonia-oxidizing marine archaeal communities from Monterey Bay, California, United States - M2 40m 12015 | ecosystem: Environmental > Aquatic > Marine > Intertidal zone | place: USA...
TTTTCATAAGAGATGGCTTATCCGCGTAAATCTTATGCGGACAAGCTTTTTATCCGCGTAAATCGGGCCGATTTACGCGGACAAGGATCTTGTTCGCATAGCGACGACTCGTCACGTGACGAGTTAATTTTTAGGGGGTCTTATGCCGACAACGCTCTTCCGGCTATCTCTTTTGAAAAACAATTCGAAGCGTCACCGTCGCCGCGCCAGTGCCGCGCGCGATGGTGGAAGCCGTGACGCGCATTAATTAACAGTAACGCGCGCGCATCGTTTTCAACCGTTTCATAGTCGATAGCGGGCAGTCGCGCGCGCCGTGCGTCGTTGTTGTAACATCATGTTCTAACTCTTTTGGAAAAGCACCTCAAATTGAATGAGCGCGCACCACCGTGATATCGGTCGAGTCGCGACGCCACGCTCGTGAAATTGTGTCTCGCTCACGTCATGCGTTGATCTTTCGTCGTTGAGCGCGCGTCGTTCGCGCGCAACGCGTCGCGAGGTTGGCACGGAGCGTTTTTATTCCGGCCCATCTCTTTTGAAAAAAAAGAATAGCGAAAATTGGAAAATTACTCGCTATTCCGACAAGGAATTTCTATCTCTTACTCGCCCTTAAATTTTACGCGGTGAAATTAATTCAACAGGTGAAATTTTCGCCCCGCGCAGTTTCGACAACATATCGCGCCTGCGAGCGTGATATACACTTCCGCTCATCCTTCGGCCGAGAGACGCATCGCGGCGAAATCTTCATTCGGCGCTCGCGAAGATTTTCGCGCGACACGTCGCTGTCCTACGGGAAGTTTACGTCGCATCGCAGTAACGAAGTGTAGTTGAGTATTGCGTTCAGCGAAACAGCGTTGGCGAATCGACATATGCAGGCACCTTACCTGGAGCGAAAGGCAAACACCACGACGCGTGCATCAGGCGTCGTTCCAGTCACTTCGTCAGCGTCGCGAAAGCATCAAGCGCTGGCGCTTTTCATCTTGACGATCCAAAACACCGCCTTGGTGCTCATGACGAAGTTTTCGTATCGAACAGCCGCGACGCCTTACGTCGTATCCACAGTCATCGCGAGCGCCGAGCTCGTCAAACTCGTTTTGAGCTATATTTTGTTGGTCGCGTCCGACGGACAAAGCGCCGCCCGGGACGCGCTTCGCGAGGTGCCATCCAACGCGACGCGGCTCGCGGTCCCATCGGTGCTGTACGTGATACAAAACAACCTCCTTTTCGAGGGCGTGCGGTTGCTGAGCCCGACCGCATACATGGTGTGTTCGCAGAGCAAAATTCTCACGAGCGCGATTTGTAGCGTCTTGCTCCTGGGAACGCGAATCACGCGTAAACAATATGTAGCGTTGTTGGTGCTCGTGTGTGGGATGATCATGGTACAGAACGAGGAAGGACATCGGAGCAATGTGCCGTCGGATAGAGCGCGGCCGGAAGACACTCTGCGAGGTATGGTCGCCGTGCTCACCGCCGCGTTTACGTCTGGTTTCGCGGGGGCGTATTTAGAGAAAATGTACAAAGAAGTGGACGCTCAAAAGCGATCGGTATGGTTCCGAAACGCACAACTGGCGTGCTTTTCACTTCCAGTGGCGTTGATTGGATCAGTGTGGCGCGATGGAGAGCGCTTGCGCGCGAACGAAAGCGTGTTTCAAGGATACGACAGCGTCGTGTTGCTCGTCATCGCGCTACAAGCCGCCGGTGGTTTAGTCGTCGCGGCGGTGTTGCGATACGCGGGGAACGTGCTCAAATGCTTTGCCGTGTCTATTTCCATATGTAATTGCGCCCTCGCGACGACGGTGTTCGCCAACGACGGACACAACCTGAGCGTTACGGCATCTCTCGGCATAGCGCTCGTCATCGGGTCGACGTTTCTGTATTCAAATGTAGTCTAAAATTGGTAATAAATGTTGATAGTTATAATGCACAGGTTACTACACGTTTCATCACGTCAAACGAAAGTCATACTGCAAGCGTTCCAATCACCGCTGCCAGCAAATCTGAATGTTTTATTCATCTACTCATCGCGTCGCGCGAAACAAATGCGCGTTTACCACCACTCAGCACGCACTGGCTCGCCGAAGGACCGTCACAGGCGTGTAAACTCGTAATCTTCTTCTCCGATGCAACAGGAACACCCATTTCGGCGTAGTGCGCGTTCCAATCGACGTGTCGAATTCGTCCTCTGTCTGGATGATCGCCCGCGTGCCCATCGAGTGGGGCACATTCCGTGCTCGACGGGCGCTCTGCCCACGTCTCCACCGTAGCGATCGACTCATTCGAGAACATGTTTGTGCGCCTCAAAGAATACGAGTGCGGGCTCGAGCGCGAATTACTCAGCGCGACGTACTCCGCCTTTGTATACGTCACCGTCACTTGCGGATCAACCAACATCTTCGGGTGTCCAAGCGCCGCAAAATCGTGACAAATGAGCTCGGTTTCCGCGGCGTGACACTCTGTATCGTCTAAAGAGCGTCTAAACCGCACGCCGAGATCAGTAAATACTTTTGCACGCAAGGTCAGTAGGCCATTCCAGCAGCACAAAACCTGGAAAGGTGCCCCGCCGTTCAAGGCGTGCGACGAGACGACGTCGTGCACAAACGGGAACTCTTTGGTGAACATGCGTCCACTCATGTCGTGCGCGACCCACGTGTCTCGAAACTTCATCGCGTTCGTGGTACCATCAAAATCTAATCCACACTTGATGCTCGCTTCGGTGTGACGTAGCAAGCGCACGATGTCTCCGGCGCAAAAGAATGCGTCAGAAAGAAACACGACTTCGTCGTACGGTGTATCACTCAAATATAAAGGTTCCATCGCCGCGTTTCGAATGCTTTGCAAAAAGTCGATGCGCGCCATGCCAGGAATACGCTCGCGTTGCCGAGTCTTGATGACGTTTGGAACGCCGATGGCGTCTAAAAGTTCTTTGAACGCTTCGAGCGTCAACACCGCGCAGTCACCGTCGCCGCTCGAGTACAGGGATACGAAGACATTCTCAAAACCTTCATCGTTGCCGTACAGGAGAATAAACTTCAACACCTCGACGACGTAGTGGTGCATGAGCACGCAGCTGTTGTGTAGCAAGCCGGTGACGAACACCCTCGGCGTCGCTGACTTCACCAGATGCACTAGTTTCGACTCGCGCCGCACCGCCGATGCCCACGCCAGGATTTCGCTGAAATCATCCGTCAAGACTCGCGCGGAGTCGTTAATAGCGGAGTCGCACGATATAGACGCCGGCGTGGTTGAAGCGGCGTCGCCGACGGCGCTCGCGTCGACGACTCTTTGAAACTTCAACTCGGCGAACTCAAAGTCAAAACTCGCAACCGGGCTCGCGCGACGAGAGACGCTGCGTAAGCTTTCCACATCTCGCGAGCGTGGCGAATGGAGCGCACTCGCACGTTTCGCGATGTCGTCGACTGCTATCGAGATTTTCGAACGTCCCGTGTGCGAAGCGTAGAAATAAATCGAACTCGTGACGACGCACGCAAAAAGTATGCTCAACGCGCGTTTCCTACTGAATCGCGGCATCGTAAAGCTACTGTGAGATCACGTGTGTGGGTTTGTAGTGATGTCTCATCGTACTTCTGACTCGCGAGCGTCTTCGCGTGACAAAGCGCTGCGGAGTGAGGACGAGCCATTCTCCATCTCGGCGTCTTAAAGCATCGTTTTACGGCTAAGTTGAACACTACTGCTAAACTACTAAGAGTGCTACGTGTTTTGCGCACTACGTCTTTAACGTTTCGCCGTCCTTGATTCTGCGAGCAGTTGCGCGATGCCTTCTCGTAAACTTATCGCGGGGCGCCAGTAACTAAGGATGAACGGACTCGGTTCGTTCGACTTCGTGTGGCTGTCTCGGTTGTCGTTACGAGCGACCACGTCATCGCAAAGCAACTCAGCCAGCTCCCTAACAGTCGTCCACTCGAAACTCGTGACGTCTACTACGGGTGGCATCTCGTCGTAGTGCGCGGCGATTGTTTCCAAACACCGCGCGCAGTCTTCTGTGTGCAGAAACTGGCGCTTTTCTGCGCCAGAAGTCATCATGGTAATCGAACCGGTCGTTCGAAGCTTGTGAATAAAATCGGTGATCACGTGCGATCTCTCGCCGTACTTTTGAGGACCGTAGACGTTCCAGAATCGCACAGAGATTCCAGAGAGCACGCTCGTGTAGTGCTCGCCGAGACGTTTTAAAGTGCCGTAAGGGACGTCCATGTTTGACATCGTGCTCGAGGCGAAAACGAACCGCTTGCCGTGCAGTAAACTAAACGTGTTCGCCATCAAGAGACTGTTTCGATGGATGAAACTCGCGGTGGGAGTACTGATGTACTTTGCGCCGCCGACGTCAAAGGCGAGAAAGAAGACGAAATCACTCGACTCGATCGCGTCGCGCGCGCCAGGCACGTTCGCGGCGTCCGTTAAATCGTGCGCGCGATCCACGGCGACGTCCCATTCCGTGACATCGTGACCGGCGCGACGAAGACGAGCCACCAAGGGTGCGCCGATCAACCCGCTCGACCCGAGCACGAGCACGCGCATCGCGGCGCGCGCGCCGAGTCGCTCTACTCGACGCGCGCCGGTTCGCGTGACGCGTCGGACATTCGCGGTGCGCGATGGTCGGATCGATCGAATTCGTCTCCGCGTCGAGCTTTGAAGCGCGCCGACGACTCGGGGCGAACGCGCGCCCGTCGCGACGTCGCCCCACAACGCGAACGCGAACGCGCGGTCGTCGTCGATGACGGGCAAGGTGCGCGCGGGGCGGAGTAAGCGCGTTTTCATCGCCGTCGCGCTGCTCGGTACGGCGTGCGTCGTCGCGTCGTCGCGCGAACGACGCCTGTTCTCGGGCTCGAGGCGGGCGCGCGCGCGCCCTGGGCTCGCCGCCGACGTGTCGCGAGCCTCGGGACGGGGCGACGGTGGATTCGCGCGCGCGACGTCCGACGGCGGCGACGATGCATTCGCGAACGATCCGCGCGAAGACGGCGACGATGGTGACGCACCGTGCGACGCGCCTCGTCGCGTGCGCGAGGTGAGAGAAGGCGCGGCGAGCGCGACGCCCACGCGCGTTTGGGACGAGTACGTTTTGCGCGGAAACGATCTCCCGCAAACCGAATACGCGTGCGAGGGCGCATCGCGACGAGAATACACGAGATTTCTCACGTGGAAGACCACGTGCGTGCCGGCCGTGAAAGCGCCGTTTATAAAATCGTTCCTCGAGTGCATGCCGGATTTGCGATACGTGTTCTTCACCGACAAGGGCATCGCCAAGTTTTTGGACGAGTACGCCAAAGAAAGTGGAATCGAGGGCATGGACGAGGCCGTGCGTAAAATGAACAGCTCGCGATCGAACCATGGGTTGAAATTGGCGGAAATGTCGCGACCGCTTTTACTTGAAAAGTTTGGAGGATTGGCGTTTGACTTGGACGTGGAATGCAAGAAGTCGTGGCGGCCAATTTTGAGCGAGTTCGAGGCGCTCATGGTGCTCGAACCGGGCGATGAGAGTCGCGGTGGGATATATCAGCACTTTGATTCGAGCAAACCGGACGTCATCTCTCCTCTTTTGGCTGATTTTAGTTCGAAAATAGACGTGTTGAGCAGCGTCATGGCGGCGGGGAAACCACACAGCGATTTCTTCCGAGAATTAGCTGCGTTCATGGCGCGAACCGTGAACGACGCGCACTTTCAAGTAGAGATTAACCCAGTCGTAAACATAGGGCCAGTTTTTCATTACAGCTTTCTAGAGCATTGGTTTGCGCACAAACCGCCGCGGGCAAAGGGCGCCGCCGTCGCGTCGTACTTGCTTCACTTTGCCAACTGTTCAGCTTGCCTCGGCGTACATCATGGGGGGTGTACTTGGTGTGACGAAAATTTCGAACCTAAAGGTGATGCGTGCGTTGATATCCGTGAAATTCTTCCGGGGGATAAGTTGACTATTATGGATGGATGATCGCGACGTCGACAAAGACTGCAATTTTTGTCGGCGCGGGAACGTAACACGGTGCAATAGTGCCGTGATAGTATTCTGAATACGTTTGTAACAGTACTAAGTAATGCAGTACAAATACTCGCGATCCAAACATACTCGCACGATGAAGTCGCACCTCGGGTAGACTACTCTTCAAACCGCCGCCGGGTTCAGAGGTCATTCTGCAAACATCGCACCTCAAAGCTCGACGACTTCACAAAAGCGATCGAGCGTTTAAAACGTCGCGAGACACCTCTCGCGACGGCGATGGCACCATGATTCACCCGGTCGATCGCGCGCGCGAACGCGTGTCATGGATTCAGCGCTGCGAAGTCACACTGGTCGTCCTGGACGCGCGGGACTATTTCTCCTCGTCCTCGCGCTGGCGCTCGCGAGCGTCTGCCTCACGTGGCGAGGCGAAACTCGTCTTCTCGCCTCGATAACGGCGCGCGTGCGATTTGATGACACGTCGTCGCATATCGTCAACCCACGGGTCGAGGCGAGGTCGACGTCGACGACCTCGGTCGGTGAAGAGCGCGAGAGAGAGAGCACTGACAACTCTTCTCACAGCTCAAAGACAGCGTCGTTTAGCGTTGACGGCGCGATGGGAACGCACCGCCGAGCGTCAAAGCTACGCTGCGAGAGAACTTTTGCGGTCAACGGCAAAGCGCAGTTTTCTTGTTACGTGAAGCACGCCTGCGTGTCGTTTCCGAGACAGTCCGCGTACGGCGCGACTCCTCTGGATCCGCCATACGTCGCGAAGGTGACATTGTTTGGAGACGAAGAATTGCTCACGCAAGCGGGGCTCGAGCGAGGAGTTGTGTACGCGGTGGATCCGGTTCAGTCGACGAGCGGTGACTACTCCGCTGGTGTGTCGTACGGCGTCGTACGCGTGGACGCGGCGATGCCCAATGACATTCAGTACGCAACCACACTCTCTCACGTCGACGCGAACGGCAAGAATCGAGAATGGCCGATTGAACTCAAAGGATTTTTCACGTTGGCGTCCTATTTTGCCGCTGGAAACTGGGGGCATATGCTTGCAGACAACTTTTTTGGGATTTGGACGCGTCTTCGTTTCTTGTCACAAAACCTTGACGATGCACCTTCGTCGTATTCAACACATTGGAATAGCGCGAGCACGAAGCGCACCGCTCTAGTGATGAGGAATTGTACGACGGCCCACCCGGTGAATTTACCCCACACCGCGCACCTAGCGGTCCCCGCGTGCGAAAGACACGTCGAGGTTCTCTCGCGGGCTTTAGGCGTAGAGTTGCGAGCGCTCGCCCAAGGAGAGACGACGTGTTACGAACATCTCGTCATTGGATCTCCAGACCACTTGGCACGCATATTACATGCGAACGCCTCGGACGTCGAAGGGTACAGAGATCACATCATTCGCAACATCGGGCGCGACCCCGAACGTAAGGCTTCGAAGAACGCGACTGTGTTCGTCACAAAGCGACGGGAAGATTCGTACTCTTTTTACGACTTTGACAATCAAGAGGAAGTGCTCGGTATGCTGCGATCGACTCGCGGCGCCGAAAATGTCAAGCACTACGTCATTACGCCTGACACCACTTTGGAAGAACAAATCGACGTATTTCTCAACGCGTCAACTCTTGTCTGCCCGGGTGGCGGCGTAGGCTTTTCGTCCTTTTTCCTCGCGAAAGATTCGCACTTGATCATCTGGCCGTATCCCGGCGGCGGGCACGAAGAGAAACAATTCACGATATCCGCGAAATGGCTCAGAAAGGTTGATATATGGGTGCCTCAAACAGATCCCGTCCAGAATCTCGATCCGGCGGGACCTTTACCGCACTTTGTCTACAAGTCAAAGTACCCCACCGCGGAAATCAAAAGACTTCTCGACGAGGGTGGACGCCGATAAAATCGTATCGACAACGAACAAAATAGCGAACAAAATAGCTTGCGAGTAGTTACAAGTAGTATTTGTGTTGGATGGATCATTTCTACGTTCATCGCAGGGGCAGCACGTCTACGGTCTCGCTCGGAATGTTATGCCCGTAAAGCACCATCCAATAGTCGCGTAACGATCTATCCCCAACACACGAAACGATCGCTTCCTTTGATCCTACGTCTCCGGCGTGCGCGTCATCCAGCCCCGAGGCGAATTCGCTCGTAGCTTTCGTGAGTTCTTCCGCCGCGGCGTGACCTCCGAAAGTGGTTACGTTTGTGTTCATGAAACCGCAAATACGACCGCGTTCACGAAGTGGATCCCGCGCGTGTAAAAGCGACATGATGAAGGGCAAAAAGTTTGATATCGAGCCGAGAAATGCGTCGCAGTGCGAGAGAATGTTGATGTCGCTCAACGCCTCGACGACCATTTGTGTTTTCGCGGTTTCAAACTTCAAACCACCCGCCGTCGCCGTCGTCGTCGTCTGCCACAGGTTTGTGGCGGTCGCTGGTGCCCACAAACGCTTGATCATTCGGAATTCGTACGAACGACCGGGAAAACGCTCGTTGAGCTCGCGAACATCCAGTCCATCGTGATCTGTGGCGACGTAAACGGCACGAATTTTCGTTGAATTCCCAAGCCCATCCACCCACTCGACGTAACGCTCCAGAGGTATCCTCAATCTCCCATCGAGTCTGATATCTCCACGGTTGCGAAAATGTATACCGACTGCGATTCCTTCGCTCTCAGATCCCGCTAATGCACTCGATAGGTCGTGTTCGAGAAAACTCTTCACTTTGACGCTCGCGCGACGGACGTCTGTCAGCGCATCCGCGGCGAGCCCAAATAAAAAAATCGCATCAACGCTGAGCTTTTTGCTCCAGTGACGCCAGAAGTCTTGCGCGTCTTGTAAATTCAACATCGGGTTTTCACCTTCCAAGGCTCGACACGAGCGCGACAATCCTGGGAACATGCAGGCAAATCCTTGAAACTCTGCCTCAGCGCAGTCGCTATCCGAAACCAACGCCCATTTACCACGCATCACGTACGACATGTTTCTATGCCACGCCGCCGCCGCAGCTCGCACCATCTCTGTGAGCACCGCACCGGTACCAGGAGGAGGTCCCCCAGGGTATGGAGGTGTTTCCACGGGAGCGCCAAAGTGCGTGCGCGTCTCCGTGGACGCGCGCCCGCACTGCGCGCTCCGCTCATTTAAAAATTCCTCGAAGACCGTTCGTGCGCGCTCGTACGTTTCACGAGTCACTTCGCTCAAGGATGATCTAGACTCTATAGCCGGTCGTCGCGCACGATCCGCGCGCCGCTCCCGAGTGACACCGCCGTCGTTCTCGTACGTTCCGTACGACGCCCCGCGCGATCCGACGACGACGCACGCCACTGAGACGGTGAAAACGAACCACAGTCGACACGAGTGCCTCGCTTGAAACGTCCGTGGTGGTTGGCATCCACGATCCATCGCCGCTTAGAAAAACGCCCCTCCGCCCCAACGGTCGTGCGCGTCACCCCTCAGTGCGTCGTTTCCCTTCGCGAAAACCGAACGCCGTCGCGGCGTCCCCGCGACTCGTCCGCGCCTCGGTCGAAAAATAAAGGCTGTTGCTAGGAAAGCATGCTTTCTCTGCCTCCTCTCAAGCGATTGAGACGCGTGTCGTAATCGAGCGAAGCGAGGCGGTGAGTGACGCGTGACGCCACGCGGGGTGTTTTTCAACCCGCCTCCAACAGCGCGCCGCAAATAATTACATGGACGCGCAAAGTGATACTCGCGCCCGAGGAAGATAGATGCGCGTATTACAAAGTCGGTGTCGCGCGATCGTCAGAATCATTCGTGAAATCAAACTCGAGCGATCGTCGTCGCCCATCCGCGCTCGCCGAAGGGTGCGGGCGCAACGCGGGTGAGAATTCGCCCCAGTACGCGCTCAAATCGTTATTCGAGTACCAACGCACGGTTTCCGCGAGACCGACGTCCCAGGACTTTTCTTGTCGCCATCCGAGCGCTAAAAGCTTTGAGCAATCGATGAAATATCTTCGGTCGTTGAAGGCTCGATCGCTCACGTGCTCGATGGTCGTTTCCGGGTCGCGATCGAGGAGCTTACAGACATCCCGAGCGACGGACAAGATCGTCCGTTCTTCGCGCGAGCCGATGTTATAAATCTGCGCCGGCGTTCCGCGGTGGAGAATGACGTCGAACGCCGAACCCGCATCGTCGACGTGCATGTACGAACGCGTCACGTCGCCGTCGCCGTGTATAGAAATCTTTTCCCCGCGTTTCGCGAGGATTGAAAACTTTGGAATCGCCTTCTCTGGATACTGATTCGGCCCGTACACGTTGTTTCCGCGAGTGATGATGTACGGCAATCCGTACGAGCGTCCGTACGCCATGACGAGCATCTCCGCGCCCGCCTTGGTCGCGGCGTACGGGTTGGTGGGCGTCAGGAGCGCCGCGTGCTCGGTGTTTGAATCCATGAGATTTTCCCCGTATACCTCATCCGTGGACACGTGCAGGAATCGTCGAATTTCGGTCGTCTGCGCTCGCACGCACGCCTCGAGTAACGCGTGCGTGCCCTCGATGTTATTCTTCGTGAACTCGTACGAGTTCCCGAAAGAGTTGTCCACGTGACTCTGCGCGGCGAAGTGCACGACGGTGTCGATGCGCTCGCTTTGCAAGACGTAACTCAATAAATCGAACGAACGCACATCGCCCTTGACGAACCGCACGTTCGCGCATTCTTTCGCGCGTTCGAGATTTTTCAAGCTCGAGCAATAGTCGAGCTTGTCCAGGACGACAATCTGTCCGAGCGCGACGAGTCGTTCGCGGTCAGTCGTTCGCGCGAGAGATGGGTGCAAAGTCCGTGCGTTGTTCGACGCACGCACACGTGGTCGAAATCGTGCGCGCACCGTGTACTCGGGATGCCTCGACGCGAGGCGCTCGGCGACGTGCGAGCCGATGAAGCCGGCGCCACCGGTGAGAAGGATGCGCATGCGGGCGGACGGGCGTCTCGGTCGAGCGCGTCTAGATTTTCGGAGATTATCTCGACGACATGCTCGCGAATACCGCGCGCGCCTCGAGGGCGCTCGATGACGACGCTCACGAGATCTCGACGCGACGCCTCGCCTATTGGCGCCGCGCGCACCGGCGCGCGCAGAAACGAACGTCGGTGCGGCGTCGGGAAAAACTGATTTAAATCACATTTCGTATTTTCATAGATTTCATACATCTCTGAATACGATGATGCGAGACGATTTCGATCATCATCGCGGGACACCCGCTGCGCAGGAATCCAAATTTTCGAAATTTCCGGGACTTTGCGGATTCGACCCCCTGGAAATTTCAGACAGTTTCCAGATCCCCTGAAACAGGGGGTCATTCAGACATTTCACGAGCGTGTAGGTCAACCGACGTGCGGGGAAAGCGCGCGATTGAGAGATAACGCGGCGTGAAATATCCCAAATTCACAAAAAAGTACCAAATTCGACACGTTTGACATCTTAATCGAAGGTGTTCAAGGCAGTTTCACGGAGTATTCTGAACGTTCAAGCTTACCTCAAATGATTCACGCGATGTGAATTTGTTTTTATTTCGAAGTGCGCGTTCACGGCGCCGCAAAAGCGTGTTGAATTTTACTAAATTTGACGAGTCATGACTCAACTTAGCACGTGGGACTCGAATGCCAAAATCGTCCAAAATCGCATCAAATGGCGATCCCCAGCCGTCGCTGGGACGTCTCGACGCGTAAAAGTCGCTGCGAAGAGAAAAAAGTTCGTGTACGACCGCGCCGTGCGCTTTTCTCGCGCGTTCGCGGGCGCGTCGCGCGCGTAGAGTAGTGAATGTACACAATGAGGGGGTCGTTCTTGAGTCACGGTCGGTCAAATGGGCTCAAAAAACTCACTGGTGGCGTGTGAAAAAACGGGCCTCGTTTGGGAAACTGTCTGAAATTTCCAGGGGGTCGAATCAGCACAGTCCGAAGGATCCAGGGTTTGCGATGACCAGACGGATCTGAATTATCATATTTAATAATATATTAATGCTATCAAAATATTGCACGTCGTTTATTGATCAGTTTCCCGACGATCCGATCGCTTTCCGGGCGCGATCGCCCGTGCGGAGTGGTGCGGCGCCAGCCGGACGCGGCGCGGCGCAAAATTTTGACGTGGAATTTTGGAATTCCGGAAATCGACGGACGAATTCAAAACGCGCGCGAGTCAGTCGTCGGCGCGGCTCGCGAGACGGCGGGCCTCGAGTCGACGCGAAACCGGACGACGCGATCGCGCGCGACGGCGGACGACGCGCAGCCGTCGCGATGGCGGTCGTCACGATCACCTTGGTCGCCGCGGCGTTTTGTCTATCCGGCAGCGCGCTCACCGTGCTGAATAAACAAATCATGGGGTTCTTCCCCGCCCCGAACGCGGTGCTGTTCGCGCAAAACGCGGTGACGCTGGTGTTGCTCGCGTTCGGGAAATCGGTGCTGAGTCTGCAGATCGAGCCGGTGCGGCGACATAAAGCCAAACGTTGGTTCGCGCTCGTGCTTTTGTTTTACGCCATGCTCGCGTCGTCCATGCTGGCGCTCAAGTTCGTGACGGCGACGACGCTCATAGTGCAAAGAAATTTAGGTACGGTGACGATCGCCATAGCGGATTATTTTTGTCTGGGCACGGTGCAGACGAAACCGAGGATTTTGGCGATATTAGGAATGTGCGCAGGGTCGTTGGTGTACGCGTCGGGCGATCTGGACGCGGCTTCGAATTTTGACTTTACGGGGTACGCCTGGCTTGCGGTGAACGTAGCGGCGACGACGGCGTATCAAATCAAGGTCAAATCGCTCGTGAACGAGCTCGATATGAACAGCTGGACCATGGCGTACTATAATAACTTACTATCCTTACCCGTGTGCGCCATCGTCGGGTTCGCTCAAAGAGAAAACGAGACGCTACAAAAGTTTATGGCGAGCGGCGCGACAAAATCGCAGTGCGTCGCACTCTTCGTTTCGTGCACGCTAGGATTTTGCTTGAGCGTTTCCGCGTTTCAGCTCAATCGCTTGATCACCCCGACGAGTATTACGATACTCAACAACACCAACAAGTTTGCGCTGATATTTTTTACCGCATACTTTATGGATTACTCCACCTTGTCCGAGTCGACTGTCGCCGGCGCTGCTATCGTGATGATTTGCGCGGCGCACTACAGCTTTGCCGGCACGAAAAAGTAGAGTTTATAGAGTTTGTAGATCAACTTACAAAGCGTTGAGCTACGCTTACTGAACTATCTCATCATAGCTGTATGCGACATACAAATGCGACTTTTACAAGATGTATATCGTCAAACAGCCGATGTATTACGCGTTGATGACGCGTGCGACGACGCTTCGAAGTGCCGTTTCGAAATCGGTTTGCTCGTAACCTTCATACAGACGTCGGAGCTTATCATCGCTTAGCGTGCGGTACATGGGCCCATCTGGAAACGACGCGTCAAACGACAAGCGTTTCTCGACGCCGAACATGTTGGCGATGAGCTCCGCCACGGCGCGTATGCTGATCTCTTCCCCAGCGACATTTATTGGCTCTTCTTCGTCGTAATGTTCCAAAGACCAAATGAGCACGCGCGCTAGATCGGGTGCGTAGCAGAACTGACGGCACGGCGCACCGGTGCCTCTGCATGTGAATTCAGAACCTGTAGCCGCGGATTGCGCAGCCTTGCTCATGAGCGCGTCGATGACCGGACCACCCTCGCGCAGTTGCGATATGGTTCCAAATATATTGCTCGGAATGACGGTGACGAACTTCCTACCATGTTGCGCGCGGTAGGCGCGCGATAGAATTTCGAGGTTACGCTTTGACGAACCGTAAGACTCATACAACGGATGGCAAGGACCGTCGTGCAGTCGCTTTTCTGTGATCGGCAAACTCACGTCTTTCGGGTAAGCGAAAGAAGATAAGACAGAGACAACCTTGTCGCAGTCGATTTCGTGCGCGCAACGAAGAACATTAGCGTTAATCGCGTTGTTATCCTGAATGAGACTCGCCGCCATTTTCGACATGTCGCCGCCCGCCATGAGCTTCACCGCGAGGTGAATGACGTGCGTCGGGCGATATCGCTCGAAGAGCCTCTTCGTCTCGTCGTAAGAGCACAAATCAGCATCTTTGGAAGATGTAAAAATCCATGAATCGTTTGTGTTCGCCGATGTTTTGACGTGTTCTTTGAGCGCTCGACCGACGAGACCGCTGCCACCAGTCACGAGCACGACTTTTCTGTTCACGGCGCAGTCAAAGTCGAAGGCGAGCATGGTGTCGGCGAGGTACGAGATCTGCGCATCCGACAGGCGATACGTGTGCACGCCGATGAAAAACCCGCACGTGCCCAGCTCGTCCGAGCCAGGATATCCGTTCGGGTCAACGCTCAATCCCAAAGTTTTGATCGCCGGCTGGTGCACAAAGTTACCGCTGATGATTGGACGATTTTCAATCTTGTGTCTGGTGAGAAATTCCAAATACGTCGGCAGGCGCTTCTGCAGATCGCGTCGAAGCACGGCCACGAAGCCGAACCACGCCGGGTCGGCGGACGCATTCGGGGCGACCGGGAAGCGGAATTGATCGTTCCATTTATCGTGCGACTGCAGAGCTCGAAGCAAGCGCTCGCGGTTTTCTTTTCTGTTGGCGTTCATCGAGTCCAGACGAAGAAGCTGGCACTTCCCGACAGCCCCAGAGATTTCCATGGGGCGCAAGTTGTACCCGACGTTGACGAACATGAAACGCGAATCTATGTGCGCGTTTTGTTCGTGTAACTCATCTTTGTTAGAAAGCTCGCGCGTCCAGCCGTGCGCGCGCAAGCATCGGACGAGATCGGCGTCTTCTTGAGTCTGACACACGACCATTCCACCTTCGCCCGTGGTGATGTGGTGGGAAAAGTAAAAACTGTACGAGCCAAAACTCCCAAACGTCCCCACGCACTTCCCGCCGTACGTGCTTCCCAGCGATTCGCACGTGTCTTCGACGAGGAGCAAGTCGCGACGGGCACAAATATCCATCAGCCTGTCCATATCGCACATGTTGCCGAGGACGTGCACCGCGAGCACGCCTCGCGTCTTATCCGTGATTCTCGCTTCCAAGTCGTCCAAGTCCACGTTCATCGTCGCCACGTCCACGTCCACGAACACTGGAATCAGGCCCATTTGTACGATCGGCCACAAACTCGTGGACCAGCACACCGCCGGGATCAACACTTCGTCCCCGGCGCAGAGCTTTTTCGAACGCAGGTGATTCGTCAACGCCGCCAGCGCGAGAAGATTCGCCGAGCTGCCAGAGTTGCACATCACCGCGAACGGCGCCCCGACGTACTTTGCGAACGCCTGCTCGAATTCGCGAACGTTATTTGCCATAGTGAGCTGTCCGCTGAGCATGGAGTCCACGGCGGCGATGATTTCTTCCGAAAAAATGCTCGACGCGATGAGCGGGAACGAGGTTTCGTCGGGCGCGGCGTACACGCCGCTGCGGCGCGCGTACTCATCGGCGACGACGGCCTTCCAGTCCCCGCGCGCGGCGTCGCCTGTGCCGTCGCCATCGCGTTTCCCGTTCGTCTGCGACATTCCCGTTCGTCTGCGACCGCGTCGGTACGTAACGAGCGCGCGACCGCGGCGCGCGACGGGCGCGAAATATCCCACCGCGGCCCAGGTGGGCGAAAAACGTCGCCACAATTTATAAAAACACCGTTCGTCTTGTACGTCGCAAGTGTCGTACTTTACGAATTTCTAGACAATCACGTGATGAGATGGACGCACACAAAACGTGCGCGGCGCGGCGCGAGACATTTGCTCGGCTCGTCGACGCGCACTCCGCGCCGCGCGCGCGTGGGGCGACGCGACGTCCCGCGCGCGATGGGCGCGCGCGCGCGCGGGAAGGTGAAATGGTTCAACGTCACGAAAGGATTCGGGTTCATCACACCGCACGACGGAAGCGAAGAGATATTCGTGCACCAAACGGGGATCTCGCGCGCGGGGTTCCGGTCGGCGTGGGAGGACGAGGAGGTTGAGTACGAAGTCAGCAACGCCGACGGGAGGCCCGTGGCCGTGAACGTGACCGGGCCGAACGGCGCGGCGGTGAAAGGGGCGCCGAAGCGGCGGCAACGGAACCGGTTACTCAAGGGCGAGGCGAAGACCGGTACCGCGGAGCCCGCGCTTTCCGTTCGCCTGTGACATCGCGCGCGACGGCGTCGGTACGTAACGAGCGCGCGACCGCCATGACCGCGGCGACGCGACGGGCGCGAAATATCCCTGGGCGAAAACGTCGCCACAATTTATAAAAACACCGTTCGTCTTGTACGTCGCAAGTATCGTATTTTACGAATTTATAGGGCATCACGTGATGAGATGGACGCACACAAAACGTGCGCGGCGCGGCGCGAGACATTTGCTCGGCTCGTCGACGCGCACTCTGCGCCGCGCGCGCGCGACGCGTGGTCATCGTTGGCTTTCGTGCGTGAGCGCGCGCGCCTGCTCGACGTGCACACGCATCGTGGGGAGTTCGAAACGCACACCCAACCGAAAGACGTGTTCGATTTGTTTGAAGAAAACAACGGAATCAGCGTCCGCGACATCCTCGCAGTCGGTAGTGAATGCGAACAGTCTGTCTATTCGCTCGCGACCCAGGAACTTGTGTCACAATATTTTGAATATCGACAAAGCTAAAAATACGACCTATTTATGCGCTAGTACATTAATGTAAATCAACATCGACTTTTGCACAGTCTCAGAGCGCTGATTAAAACGAGCGGTTCCTCTACGGCGTGCTTCATCGACGACCGAAAATACCACCCCGAGTAATTCGACTGAAAAAGCCCAATACCTCGCTCTCAGTCGCGAATGAAAGCGGTTCGAGCTCGTACTGGCGCATCAACGCAGTGTTTATGTCTACAGAAAGCACACGTGGCTGCGATTCTCTAGTCGCTGACACCGATCCACCGCGAGCTTTCCTGTTCGTAGCCATCTGCTCGAACGTGCCACGCCATAAATTTCTGATGCGATGAAACTCGTTCACGTTGTGAAGTCGCATGTTTTCGGAAACAGTTTCTAAATTTGTGCTTTCAACTATCTGTGCAGCGCGTTCCCAGTTGTCAAAGTACAAAATATGTGGAAACACTTCAGTTTGATACACGTCGTAGAACTCCATCCAACGCTCCCTGCTCACGGCGTCAAAATTACTTGGATTTGACAAGTGCGAGTGCATCGTCTCATTGACGCGCACAGGATCTCCGTATGAAGTTTCCCAAAGTATGCCGTGCTCGGCGACCCAACGCGCCAGCAATTTGCGCGAAGGCACCAAAATCGGTACGCACGCGCGATAAAGCTGAAAGAAGAACATCGTCGAGGGTACATACGGAATCAGCACGACGGCGCGAAAGTTTTGAAAGTCATGGATACTTTTGAATTTTCCATGTTTTGGAAATGCTTGTTTCATGCTGATGAGCTCAAATCTCGATTTAAGCTGCATAAGATCATCGAATATCGGGTGCGTCAATGGATTTTTATACATCTTACGACGTTGGTCTGGCCAGCCTCTCTCGGGAATCGTCTCTTTCGCATACTCCAGATTAACTCGGTACGGCGTGAGAACAATCTCCCTGTGCTGAGGTCGATATGAACTTTTCTCCACGATCTCTCGCGGGAGACCACCGCACCACGAAGGAATGTATTTTGTCTCGATGCCTGTGAAGTACTCCATGTGCGTGACGTCGTACATGTTATTCGCCGCCACGACGTTGGCCTTCGACCGTGAGATGGCTTTCAAATTGTGTACCCAATGCTCCCAGCGCTCGCGTCTATCTGCTCCAATGATTGGTTCTCGCCACCAAATGAATTCGTCGTCTCGACCGAATTCTAGTCTCTGCGTGTTGTAAATCAGAATCGATTTATCAAACGGTAAATATATTTCGCAGTTCGCCGCCGGGTGCGAACAAAACACAACATCTGCACGCGAAAAATCCCCGTTTGCACTAAAGTGCGTATAAAGTCTTCGTCGCGTGTTGTTCGGGTGAGGGTCGAGAGAAAATCCACGATTTTGATCGTTTCGAAGACCCCGACCCGAGGCGCAAAGGTTTTCGCCTCTGCCGTTTTGGAAATATTTGCAATTCGGAACATCCACTTCCGCTTCGACGTCGATGTTTAGCGTCGCAAACATCGATACTTGACATCCGATTGGACCGGCGTGCAAATCCGTCGACCACACCACCGTCTCTGGTGTTCGACTTTTGTGCTCAAAGTCTCGCGTATGCGTATATTTGCTCGACGCGGTTTCGACGCCTCGACGAGCGCTCGAGCGCAACACGAGGAGCGCGCAAAAGGCGCATGCATAAAAACTCCACCGCGCGGCGTCTCCAGAAGTCCACGACGTCACCGGGAAGCGCGCTCGTCGCCGCGCGGACATCCTTCGTTGTTTTCGCCCACCACGCGCCGACACTTCGCTTCGCACGCGCTCGTCGAACGTTTACTGTTCGACGTCGCAGACCAAATCAGTCTGGAGAGATGGACGCGCGATCGTTTGCGACGATGGACCGGATTCACGCGACGTTCGACGTCACAGCGACTCGCGCCGTCGCCTTTTGACCGACTCACGACGGCACTTCGCTTTACAAAGTCGGCGACGAGAACGGCTACACGAGCTGACGAACGCGCGCCGCCTGAGTTTCGACAGTGGCATCCACTCCCTCGATAGTTATTGGTTTCAAACCTCGCACTTTCTCGCGCCGGCCTGTGACGTCGTGGCGCGCGTCACACGCCGACTCGCGTCGAGCATTCACGTGTGCACGGTGTAGACGCGCGCGTGAGTCATGAACACGCTTAAAGGAGCGCGTGGCGCGAGCGAACATCGAAACATGCAACGAGTTAGGCTCGTGAAACAATCCACTAATCTAGCTAGTTCCGCGCTTGTATCCAGAGGTCTATAGTACGTCGACCATCCTTGACTTTTCCGACGAGCCATCGTTTCTGCCGCTTCTGCGTACGATATCGAGTGCCGTGGTGATCGGTGTGGTGATGGACTCGCCATTCCCATATAGCTCGCGATCTGTGTCCGTACACAAGCGTGATCCAATCATCTATCCATGCATTCTCAAAACACTCTGGGTAGTACTCGCCGTTGAAGATGTCCATGTGTGTTCGATGAACCATGTCGTGTGTCAGAATATTCCCGTTGACATTCGGAGGTCCGCTGACGATGGGGCCTACGACACCGATGTTTGCAGGCGTTCCTCGCATGAGCTCTGAAATTGAAAGCGTAGTCCACATCATACTGGCGAATTCAGTATCGTCGTTGACGCGGACGATGTAATCCATCCCGTCCTCGTACGCGCGGCGCAATATTTGGTTCATAGGGATGCGCTGGCCAACTCTTGGGAACGCGTCTATGATGACGGATACGTTGTCACCCGCGAGACGAGAAAGCGTACTCTTCGCTTCTCGCGTTGAGTAAACTTCATCATCCGTGTCCACGCCGATGTACAAAAAGTATGTGTATTCGTCTTCCATGGTGCTCTTCAGCGAGGGCAACATTATGGAAGTGAGCGCCAGGTGATCCCACTCTACGTTTTCGACGCCTCGCGTCGTGCTGCATAAAACGACTCCTATCGAAAACTCGCCAGGGTTTATCGCTGCGCGAGCGAGCTTTGCGTGAGGTCGTCCGCTGAGCTTCACCACCGCCAAGGGCACAGAGTCACTCGAGCTGCGACTGTTGAAAGCCAAAGAGCTATGGCTAAAGTACAGCACGAGCGCGAACGGCGCGGCGAGTGCCACTACAAGGCCGCGATGCGAACGCAACACACGTGCAAGTCGTTCGCAGGCCTGCATCAGTGCTTCGCCCGAAGCCAATCGTGGAGCGTCTGAGGCTTCGAGTGGCGGATTATGCTCGTGCGTCGTTCCCGGCAGAGTGCGTCGCCATGAAGAGGCTATCGAGGCTTCATGCACCGCAGTAAATCTTCTGAATTGAGGAGATAAAAACGTACTGCTCACACTTGGACGTTTGTTCCTTTCGTACACGCGGGCCGATGGCGAAGACACGAGCGCGACGAGTTGGTTTGCTTCTATTGCTCTGCTTTTGTTTCTCGTCATCATACATGATCGTCACGCGCACGATCGCGGACTTGCTGGGTAGTTTCAGTGCACTTTGGATACGAGAAGACGCTTGGACGCACTGTCGGAACTGCTGCGGCGACGTGAGGGAACGAATGCTGAAATCCAGTTTACGTGGCTTGGGCAAAGACGTCGCGTGTTTCACCTTTCATCCGGAAGCATCTTCCCCGTCTTCGTACACCTTCGTCGCACGTAGGCGTCAACCGCTGAATCGTAGCTACTTTAAAAGTGCCCTGCGGTTTCTCCGAGACGTCGCCTCGGAACAGCGGAAGAATCGCGGAGAACGAAGCGGCGTAGCTATACGACTCCTATGGGTGATTGACGACGACGCGTCTCTACCGAGGAAGCTGCAACGGGAGCTGAAATCCTTGAATGTTTTCATCCTGGCGCACTCTATCAATGCGAATTGTTTCACCGACGAATCAGTCGTGCTCGCGCCAAACTTCCACTTCATCAAGCGCGACGGGTTCAAACTGTTCCTTCGGAACCTGCGTGAACGCGAGATTCCGTTCGATGAACGCAAATCCGACGTGTTCTGGAGAGGCTCGACGTCCGGTATGTCAACAAAATGCGAAGTAGAAGAGTCCACTCGCGTCGACGGGAACGAAAGGGTTACCGCGTGCGTTAAACTTCCGCGCGTGCGAGCGGTGCAATCATCCATAAATGTTCCTTGGCTCGACCTCGAGATCACGCGAAGGGTACAATCGTGTAGAGGACAAAAGAATGTACGTATTAGCCCGCGCGTATCGGAACAGCATTGGATCACGCACAAAGGTATCCTCGAAATCGACGGAAACGTCGACGCGTGGGGAAACCGTTGGCGCATGGAAAGCGGGAGCGTCCTGTTCCTCGTCAAGTCAAACTTCAAGCACTATTACAGCGACAAGCTGGTAGATGGGATACATTACATCGGAATATCTGGAGATTTGCACGATTTAGTGGAAAAAACGAAGATTATCACGAACACCGATGGCGAATCGCTAACGAAGTTGCGTGATATCACAGCAAATGCTCGCGCGTTGATGCAAGAATTTACGTACGAGCGCGTCGTCAAGGGCGTTTCCCATCGTCTGAATGAGCTCGCCTTAGGTATGGTATAGTATTAAATATTACGATCTAGCGACAACTACTGCCGAATTCTTTCAGAGCGGCGAGTAAAACCATCGCGCGAACCAAGCGCGAACATCTTGATCGTCAGAAAGCGAATCAAACGTCGGCTTTTCTTCATCCAAAAACATCTTTTGAAACGACCACGCGGTGAACGAAAGAGTTCCTACTCGCGGTGACATTTTCACGCCTTTTGGAATAGGGCACCTCAGACGCTGTGCGTCGTCGCTATCGACAGAAATTTCCATATTAGTCGACGTTGGGTGCTCAAAGTTTGAGCACGTGAAACCAAAATTGAGGTCCGGTAGAATGTTGTGAAGCAAAACGTTCTCGGCCAGTACACCATTTTCGAGCATGAGACTGAAATACGCCTGGAGATCGTACTTTGGCGGCTTTCTTACCCATCGCGACGACACCCATCGGCGTTCGTAATCTCTCACTTTCTCTATTGCGGCTAAATCGAGCGACCACAAGTCGCCGAGCACGTCAAACTCCGGACGCACGGAACGAAAGTGTGACCCAACGCAACTCTTCAAGCCGGTACACTGCATTCCTCTCTGATAACCTACTAACCACGTCGACGCGCCGCGCTGAAACGCGCGCGCCAAGTCCACGAAAACGAGCGTGTCGAGGTCGATCCAGACCACGGGTCCGACTCCGTGAAGCATCAAGTCCTCCACCACATCGAGTTTAGCTCGCGAAAGCGACGCCCACTTACTATTTTTCGTCGCTTTTCCGCCGTTTCTCGTGTAAACATTTTTCGGTAACGACGTCGCGTCGCACACTCTCGAAACGATGTCCGTTCTCGTGCCCATCGTCGTTTCGAGAGGTACGACGTCCGGAACATCCGTGTACACGTGCAACGTCGGCGTGATCGCGTGCGCTCGCACTAATGATGAATACATCAGCTTCAGCGCCCTCCGCGTCGCGTCCACGCCCCAACGATCGCCGGCGTTTTGAGTGAAGGCGAACGTTGCGAATCGCACTGCCGACTCGTGTTCGCCGTCGAGGCGCGCGCGCGCGTCGGCATGCCGCTGTGCGCGCGATCGCCTGGGAATACACGGGTTCGCATCGCTCGACGACACCGCGATAGGCGTTGGACGCTTCGAGGGCACTCGTCGCCACGACGAGATCTTCGCGTGAACTTGCGCAGCGGTTCGCGTTCGAAGCAACTCGACCAGACAGAAGACCGCCAAAGCCACGCCGCACCGGACGGTACTTTCTTTCACGCGTCGCTTCAGATGTCGCGGCGTCGTCGGCGTGGGCCGCATTCCGCGGCGCGGCGCGTTGCGCGGTCTCGCTCTCGCTACGAGAGCGTCGGTCACAGTTTCCGCCACAGTCTGGCGCGCGTGCGTCGACATGCGCGAAAACCAAAGATCGAGCGCTAGTACACGGTGCGGCGGCGCGTGCCGTCGCGAAACGACCTGAGCGCGGTATCCACGTCCCGTTCGCCCCGGGCTCGACTCGAAAGAATATTCGCCCCGCGAAGAATTTTCTCCACTGTACTTCTCACGCTCGCACTCACGCCCGTCGCGTTCTTCCTCGGATTCGGAACGCATCCCGTGATCGGATGGAAACTTCACGTCATCGGCAACGTCACGAATGGCGATCGAGCGGCGAAGCTCGCGCGGACACTGGGCGGTTGCATGCCTCTGGACTCTATGTCTGCTTATCATAAAAACGCTGCGACGCCGCTACGGCGCCGGAGAAACCCTCAGTCGACTGGGTCGCCGCTATAGCGAGCATTTGCGTCGAAAGACTCGATGGAACGTCGAGCTGGTGGCGCTGGTTTCGTCATCGAAGAGTTGAGCGCTGACTCGAAAGGACGTGCCCAGTGATTTACAAGAGTGTCTGTCACCTACTACGAGTTTGGGGAATTTTCCACACCCTCAATACCACCATCGAAGCGAATGAGTGCGAATTCGACGCACATTTTGTGCAATCGTGAATACTTGATATTCGGCTCTTTGTGGAAAATGTAAAAGTTTTCGTCGTAAAGGCGTCGTAAGAAACGTTTCGCCACCGGCTCGCGCGAAGGGTCGAGCGCGCCGCGGCCGAAAAGTTGTTCGCCGACGATCAGAGAGAGCCACGATTGATGTATTTCGTTCAAGTTCGAGTCAATCGTGCCCGCGTGTATTTCCACGAGCATTTCATCGACGCGCACGTCGGCGTCGAACCAGCTGCCGTAAGTGCTCCATTCGCAGCCTTCGCAGTCAATTTTTAATACGTCTATCGTCCTTCCTTTGTGACCGAGCGCGACGACGATGTCGGCTAAACCTTTCAAATCGCTCCCATCGGGTTCGCGCGCGCCTCCTAATCCCAATGGATGAAAGTGGACACCACACGGTTTGTTTCGCGGGTTCGACACCGTGTGATCGAACGCGTGTATTTCGCGCGCGCTCGACACGTCCCGCGTGATCGCTTCTTCGAAACTAAAGTCATCGAAACTTCCGACGCTATATATCAAACAGTCCGCACCCTGCGCGCGCAGACGGTTCGGGTCGCACAACCCCTTCCCACCCTCGCCAGCTGGACCGGCGCGCTCTTCGCGCGCGCACGTCTCGGCGGGCTCCACGTTGTCTTGGTACCAACCATCGGCCTTCTGCGTGCCTCCGCGCGAGACGGTGTCGAAAAGCGCGTAGCG